>ENA-OPSJ01001464-OPSJ01001464.1-human-gut-metagenome-genome-assembly--contig:-NODE-1464-length-17740-cov-2.563076_pt1 | contig 17740 bp, 17 predicted proteins | sample MGYA00241801_ERZ501893 | MGnify/ENA primary metagenome ERZ501893 (study PRJEB25962, sample SAMEA2042219) | human gut metagenome | biome: human gut; feature: human-associated habitat; material: faeces...
CGGCCACCGCCAAACGCTGCCGTAAAGCCGTATTTGTCGAGCGCCTGCTTGAGCGCCTGTGTCTTCATGATATCTGTGTATGCTGAGCCGTGGTCAAATGGATTGATTCCCTGCTTTACGCCATCTTCATTGATATATTCAAGCATTTCTATGCCAAGCTTTTTAGCCTGCTCATCCCTGAACTTAATCATTTCTTTGAATTTCCATGTTGTATTTACATGTAAAAATGGAAATGGTGGTTTTTCCGGATAAAATGCCTTCATTGCAAGATGAAGCATTACCGAGCTGTCCTTTCCAATTGAGTACAACATAACCGGCTTCTCGCACTCTGCGGCTACTTCACGTATTATGTATATTGCCTCTGCTTCGAGTTCGTCAAGATGTGATAATTCACCCATGTCTGTTACCATCCTTTTCTTTAATATTTATTGGATTCCTTCTTGTTGATAAGAATCTCTTCCTTGCTTCCGTCGCGCTTTTTGATATCCCAGGTCAGCGTGTCCGGTGTGCTTTTTACTGTCATGAGACTTCCCATGCCTCCTATGTCTGCCCCAAGATAAAGAGCAATAGCGCCAAAATGACATTCCTTGATGCATGAGGCACAGCCCCAGCAATCCTTAGGATATTTGATAAAGGCTTTTTTCTCTGAGTCCTGATATATCAGGCTTCCCGGGCATACACTTGTACACATGCCACAGCCCTTACACTTTGCTTTATCAATCATTATGCTCATAACGCGCCTCCCTTCCGACAAGCTCTCTGTAAATCATATGAAGCTGCCCGTTTTCATATCTGGAATTGACGTATTTCATCCAGTCATCACTCTTGTCGGGATAATCCAGATTCTCGGCAAAGCTGTGCCATCTGGTCTCCTTTCTTGCACCAAGATGTGCTATGACCGAAAGACATACCGTAAGCCTCTCCTTAAGCTCATATATGAACATAAGCTCATGCATATCCGATGCATATAAATCACCGGTCAGCTCTATCAGATGATTTATCTTTTCCTTTGCCAGGGCAAGCTGCTTGCCGTTGAACTGATAATGTGTGGAAATACCGCCTGCGTAGTTGTCCATGACCTTCTGCATGGCTTCCTCGATAGCCTCTGTTGTAAACATCTGAGACCTTTCAGTGAGGAAATGGTCGTACTCTGAAGCTTTTGCGTCAAGTGCCTTTTTCTCATCAAATGCCGATGTGTCAGGACTTCCATCATAGGTATCTGCATCAAGCTTTGAAACCATATCTATCGCAGCGATTTCACCCTCTACCATAGCTCCTGTAACGTATTTCTGTGGACATCCTCCTGCCACATCTCCAGCAGCATAAAGTCCGTGGATTGTAGTCTCACGCTCGGTATTTACCCAGTAGCCGCTCGCTGTGTGCCCACCTACGATATACGGCTCGGTGCCCTCTATCTCCACATTCTGCTCACTTGGATTCTTACCTGCCTCCACCCACTTGAGTGTCTGGCTTGGTGCCATGTTAAGATATGCCTTTCTCAATGACTCATCCTGCTGTGGCGAAATGCCCTCTGTCCTTAAGTAGCAAGGGCCTCTTCCCTCGAGATTTTCCATGACCGTTCCGTATACACGCTCTGATGTGGTGATGCCGTATTTTGTCTCGTAAACCTCTCCAAGAGAATTGACCTGCTTTGCCCCGACTCCCTGTGCAATTGTTCCTGTCGGTGCAATTGTGTCCTTGCATCTGAGTGCGATAAATCTCATCTCAAAAGTAGTCATCTCAGCTCCGCTTCTTATGCCCATCGCATACCCTGCGCCTGTGTTGAAAGGTGGATACCACATCTTGTGCCTTGAAAATCCCGGATTGTTTGGCCTGTACAGTCCGGCCGCTCCGCCTGTTGCACAGAGCACCCTTTTAGCTCTGATTTCATAGGCTGTCGCATCCTCGATTGAAAATCCGTATGCACCCTTTATGGTGTTGTTCTCAACTATATAGTCCGTGATATTGATTCTGTTTATCACTGTACAGTCCGTAAGCTTTGATACAGCTTCTGCCAAAAGCGGCTTCATGTTCTCGCCGTTTATCTTGATATTTCGGTTTCCTCTTGCTACATACTCACCGTTTTCATCCTTTAATATGACAAGTCCAAGCCTTTCCATCTTGTCCGTCACACGGTTTAAGCCCTCGGACATAGTCATGAGTAAGTCTTCCCTTACTATGCCGTCAGCATCCTTTTTTGCGTAATCTACATAGTCCTCAGGCTTTCTGCCCTTTACTATGTATGCATTTATCGCATTGACACCTGCTGCAAGGCATCCGCTTCGCTTTATGTTCGCTTTCTCTGCAATTATAATCGAATAATCCGATTTCTCACGGATGGTGAGCGCTGCATAACAGCCCGCCGTGCCACCTCCTATTATGAGGATGTCCGTGTGTAGGATTTTTTTGTTTTCTATCTTCATTTATCTCCCTCTGCTTCCTCTTTCAATCACAAGCTTTAGACTATTCTTGTATCTAAATGTAGAATACATCCTGCTCCTGCATCTCGCTGTTTTCCATCAGGTATGTTTTCTCTTCATCAAATATATACAGCCTGTAAATCAGCACATGTACTTTCTCTCCGACTGCTATCAGGTCCTTTTCAAGAGAACGCTCGCCGACCACCTCGATGCCGTTTATGCTGACTGTGATATCCATCCTGTTTCCTCTGAATACCACATCTGTAACGATGCCCTCCTCTGCTGCTGACTGATAGCGGTCTAAGTTGCCACTCTTTGATATCTTGATAAACTCAGGTCTGATTACCGCCTTGTCGGCATTTTCTATCCTGTCAAAGCCCTTTAGCCTGTCATAGTTTTCAACGACTGTGGTGTGTCCTATAAACTGCGCCACAAAAGGTGTATCAGGCGACTTGTATATCTCAAGAGGTGTACCCATCTGCTCTATCGTGCCGTGGTTTGTGATAATGATTTCATCTGCCACCTCAACAGCCTCATCCTGGTCATGTGTAACGAAAATGCTTGTGATCCCAAGCTTTTCGACCAGCTCCTTCAGCCATGTACGAAGCTCACCTCGCACCTTTGCATCTATCGCGGCAAATGGCTCATCCAGTAAGAGCACCTGTGGATTCGGCGCCAGCGCCCTTGCAAATGCCACTCTCTGACGCTGTCCTCCGGAAAGCTGATTCGGATATCTCTTTTCAAGCCCCGATAAGCCTGTCATCTCAAGAAGCTTTGTAACACGCTCCTTTATGAGCTTTTTCGGCATCTTCTGAAGCTCCAGCCCAAATGCCACATTGTCGTATATTGTCATGTATCTAAACAGCGCATAGTTCTGAAACACAAAGCCTATGCCTCTCTTCGAGGCCGGAATATCATTCACTCGCTTTCCATCTATATATATGTCACCTGAATTTGGCGTCTCAAGCCCTGCTATCATACGAAGAAGTGTTGTCTTGCCACTGCCGGACGGACCAAGCAGCGCCACAAGCTTTCCCTTTTCCACTCCAAAGCTCACATTATCGGATGCCAGGAAGTCTCCGTATTTTTTGTATATATTTTTCATCTCAACGTACATATACGTTATCTCCTTCCTGCTTTTCCCTTGCAGCAGATTTTATTAGTGTAAATCATATTTTCCAAGCATATCTCAGTGTAATTTCTTAAATTTATGCTCAACTATATTTCTTGCAAAAAGAATGATTAATGCAATAATTAACAGTATCGACGATACAGCAAATGCCGATGTTATCGAGCTGTCTGTGCCCGACATATACAAGGCATCAATCTCAAGCGGCAGTGTAAATGTCTCGCCTCTTGTCTTCGAGAGCGCATTTACCGCACCGAACTCGCCGAGTGCTCTCGCCGTACAAAGTATGATTCCATAAATCAGGCTCCACTTCATCTGCGGAAGTGTTATTTTCCGAAATATCGTAAAGCCGGATGCTCCCATCAGCGCTGCGGCTTCTTCCTCATCCTTTCCCTCTGCATTGAGCACCGGTATAATTTCCCTTGACACATACGGAAACGTGACAAATATCGTAGCAAGCACAACTCCCGGTATTGCAAAGGTGATTCTCACATTCGTGCCGAATATCTCATTGAACCATCTGATAACCGGATAAAACCACCCAAGCCGTCCGAAGGTCATAAGATACGCAAGTCCTACGATGACCGGAGAAATAGAAAACGGTATATCAATAAGTGTTGCAAGCACCTGTTTTCCTTTAAACGAAAACCTGGTCAACAGCCACGCTGTCCATATTCCAAAGAAGGTGTTGATAACTACCGCAAAAACTGTTGCTATCAAAGTCACCTTGAGTGCTGAAAGCACGTAGCTTGTGGAGATAGCTTTCAGATAGAATCCAAGCCCCTCCTTTAAGGCACTTGCCATCACAGAAAAAAGCGGAACTACAAGCATGACAAATATGAAGAGCACCGTGACAGTGACGAGTATTATCTTTGTGATCTTTTTTCTTCTTTCAAGCTTTACCTGTTCGGTCATCGCATTGTGCTCCTTTCCTGTTTGTGTGCATCGCATTTGATTTATATGCAGCCTTCTACAACAAATTAGTGCGCTGTGACTGTTTAACCTGCACTATATTTACAAATAACAGCAGTAAAAATGATATGACAAGCATCACAAGTGCTATGGCAGTCGCGCTAGCATAATCTATATAGCTAAGCTTCTGCATGATGACGTAGGATACCACCTGTGTCCTGTGCCTTGCACTGTTGCCTGATATATAGATGACGCTTCCGTACTCTCCTATGCCTCTGGCAAAGGCAAGACCAAAGCCTGTTAAGAGTGCCGGGCGAAGCTCCGGAAGTATTACCTTAAAAAATGTCTTAGAGGGTGTGGCGCCAAGCATATAAGCGGCCTCCTCATATGTATTATCCATCTTTTCAAGCACCGGCTGTACAGCTCTTATTACGAAGGGAATGCCTACAAAAACAAGTGCCACAACTATTCCTGCCTGTGTGTAAGCTACATCTATTCCAAGCTTGCCAAGGCCCTTACCAAAAAAGCCTGTGCCTGAGTACAGCTTTGAGAGCGTGATGCCCGCAACCGCTGTCGGCAGTGCAAACGGAAGCTCTATAAGTCCGTCAAGCAGCCATTTCCCGGGAAAATCGTACTTCACAAGCGTCCATGCCACGATGAGTCCAAATACCACATTTACGATTGCTGCGATAAATGATGAGGTGATGCTTGTGATAAAGGCATTCCTCACATTCTCCTTCATGATAAGTGCCACAAAATCGCCCGGCGATATCTTTAGCGAATACACAAGCACTGATGCTAACGGAATGAGAACGATGACTGAAAGCATCGTGACCACTATTCCAAGCGAAAGATGGTAGCCCGGTATGACTCTGGTCTTTATGTTCTTTGATTTAGTTTTCTCTTTTGCTGTTTTATCAGTTACCGTATATTTCATCGAACATTGCTCCATCATCGAAATATGTCTTGTAGGCTTCATTCCATCCGCCGTAATCCTCTATGCTCCAAAGCCTGATATTTAAATCAAACTTGTCGGAAAACCGGTTTAATATATCCTGATTGGTTGGCCTGTAGCCGCTTTCGCCAATCAGCTGCTGTGCCTCATCACTGTAGAGATACTGTAGGTATTCTTTGCTTACCTCTTGTGTTCCGTTGCTCTTTGCATTGTCATCCACAATAGCAACAGAGGGCTGTGCTAAGATGCTGACGGACGGATTAACTATCTCATACTTGCCCGGATATGAATCCATGGTCGTAAGTGCCTCGTTTTCCCACGCTATGAGCACATCTCCCTGACCGTTTTCCACAAATGTGGTTGTTGAGCCTCTCGCACCCGAATCCATAATTGTGACATTTTCATACAGCTTCTTCATAAACGATTTCTGTTCCTTTAGGCTGTCATAATTTGTCTTCGCATAGCTTAGCGCTGCAAGAAAATTCCAGCAGGCTCCGCCACTACTCTTTGGATCAGGCGTAATCACATCCACATTCTTTTTCACCAGGTCATCCCAGTCACTTATATGCTTTGGATTGCCCTTTCTTACAAGTAAAACGATTGTTGATGTGTATGGTGCCGAGCTGTCAGAAAACTCATCAATCCAGCCCTTATCAATTAAGCCGGTATTTTGTATCAGGTCTATGTCATGCTCGAGTGCCAGTGTGACAACATCTGCATTACAGCCCTCCACAACCGAGCGCGCCTGTGCTCCCGAGCCGCCATGTGACTGAATCACATTTATCTTTTTGCCGTGCTCGCTCTCATAGTAAGACTCGAATATTTTGTTGTATTTCTCGTAAAACTCTCGTGTCGGATCATACGACACATTGGTTATGGTGACTGTGCCGTCATCCTTCCTGCCTGAGCAGCCTGTCAGAAGAAGTGACAGAATCATCACTGTCGACAGCAGGGCTGCCGTATATTTTTGTATATTTCTCATGTATGTTTCTCATTTTTCATGCTACAGTTTCCGGCAAAGTAAGCTTATGCCGTCAATTTATATGCCATTAGTTTACTGTAAAAAGCGGTGTAGACAGGTATCTTTCTCCTGTATCCGGAAGCAGCACCACGATATTTTTTCCCTTGTTCTCAGGTCTTTTCGCAAGCTCTGTTGCCGCATATATTGCTGCTCCTGATGATATGCCAACTAGAAGTCCGTCGCTCTTTGCAACCTCTCTTGCCTTGTCAAAAGCGGCCTCATTCTCCACAGGAATCACCTCATCCACTATATCCATGCGCATGACCTTTGGAATAAAGCCTGCACCGATTCCCTGTATCTTGTGTGGCCCCGGTCTTCCGCCTGAGAGTACCGGTGAACTCTTTGGTTCAACAGCTACTATCCTTACATCAGGATTATGGTCTCTCAATCCAAGCCCGGTGCCTGTACAGGTGCCGCCTGTTCCGACAGATGATACAAAGATATCTACCTTTCCATCTGTATCCTCCCAGATTTCCTGAGCGGTTGTAGCTCTATGGATATCCGGATTGGCCTGATTCTCAAACTGCTGTGGAATGAAGGCATTGCCATAATGCTCTTTAAGTCTCTGCGCCTCATCGATTGCACCCTTCATGCCCTCACGCCCCGGTGTGAGCTTTATCTCTGCGCCAAGCGCTGTGACGATTTTTCTTCTCTCAACGCTCATGGTATCAGGCATTATAAGTATCAGGTGAAGCCCCTTTGAGGCAGCCACAAATGCAAGTCCGATTCCGGTATTGCCACTTGTCGGCTCTATGATTATTGTGTCCTGATTTATCTTTCCATCCTTTATACCCTGTTCTATCATAGCTGCCGCCACCCTGTCCTTTACACTTCCAAGTGGATTGAAATACTCCAGCTTTGCTATGATTTTTGCTTCAAGCCCAAGGGCTTTTTCATAATTGGTCAGCTCCAGAAGCGGAGTGTGACCTATCAGCTCAGTGAGCTGCTTTGCAATTTTTGCCATTGATATTACCTCTTTTTTGTTAATGTTTGTTATGAGTTTGTGCTTAGTTTGTATGGCTGGGATTTCCTACCATTCAAATATGATTTCTAAGTTATTGATATGTTACCACTAATTGATATTTTTGTAAATGTAATTAGGGTTATTAATATTTGTTAGCGGGCTATAAATTTTATTGATAGCAGATAGACGACTGCGCAGCATGGGAAGACACGCCGATGGCACACTGTCTCATATCTCCTCGCCTAGTATGAGTAAATGCTGCCACAGACAGAGTTTATAAGGCACGGAAAATCAAACGCGCTTTTTACCTTTATATCATTCTCTATGCTGTGTTGCTTGAACGAGTATTTTCCGTGCCACCTTTTGTCTGTGGCGCATATAACTCATACACGGCTCGTCAAAAATCGACCGTGCACCATCGGTGTGTCTTCCCATGCTGCGCAGTCGTCCGTCCGGTATAGAATTTACTATAAAAAAAGAGTTCTATCATTCGCAGACACAAGGTCTGTGAAAAATAGAACTCATTTTGGCTACTCTGCCTGTTCATTTGCTTTATCGGTTCTCGTGATATACTTGATTCCGACAAAGGTTCCAATCAGGATAAGCACTCCTATTATAAACGGTACTACCGGATTTCTGACAAAGCCTGCTATGATGTAGGTCAGGCATGATATGCCAGCCACAAGCACAGCGTACGGAAGCTGTGTGGATACATGATTCATGTGATTGCACTGAGCTCCTGCCGATGCCATGATGGTGGTATCGGATATCGGTGAGCAGTGGTCTCCGCATACTGCACCTGCCATACACGCTGAGATTGAGATAATCATCATCGTATGGTTTGTGCCCGAGAAGATATTTACTACTATCGGTATGAGTATACCGAAGGTGCCCCATGAGGTTCCTGTTGCAAAGGCAAGGAAAGCTCCCACTAGGAATATGATTGCTGGGAACAGTCCAAGCAGTGGTCCCGATACTCCTCCCACTAAGCCTGCGACAAATTCCTTGGCGCCAAGGCTCTCTGTCATGGTCTTTAGTGTCCATGCAAAGGTCAGTATAAGTATTGCAGGTACCATCGCCTTAAAGCCCTCAGGGATTGAATTACAGCAATCCGTAAAGCTTAGTACCCTTCTGATTGAGTAAAAGCATATGGTGATTATCAACGCAAAAAAGCTTCCAAGCATAAGACCAATTGAAGCATCGCTGCCTGCAAACGCATCAACGAAGCCTGTTCCGTCAAAAAAGCCTCCTGTGTATATCATTCCGATGATGCAGCTTATTATGAGCACAAGAATAGGAAATACAAGGTCTATAACCTTCCCCTTGCCCTTTATAACATCCTGCTTTGCCTCCGCATACGGCCTGTCTCCTGTGGTAAACAAATCACCCTTTTTGGCATTGGCTTCATGCTTTGCCATCGGACCGAAATCTACCTGTAAAACAACAAGTGTCACCATAGCGATAATAGTAAAGAGTGCATAATAATTGTATGGAATGGCCTTTATGAAAATAGAAAAACCATCCTCTCCCTTTACAAAGCCGGTAACCGCGGCTGCCCACGATGATATAGGTGCAATGATGCATACAGGCGCTGCTGTTGCATCTATCAGATATGCAAGCTTTGCTCTTGAAACCTGATGCTTGTCGGTGACAGGGCGCATCACACTTCCTACTGTCAGACAGTTGAAGTAATCATCTATAAATATGAGTACTCCAAGTATTATAGCTGAAAGCTGGGCACCAATCCTTGTCTTTATGTGCTCACTCGCCCACTCTCCAAAGGCCGCCGAGCCGCCTGCCTTGTTCATCATGCTCACCATAACACCGAGCACGACTAAGAATATCAGTATTCCCACATTGTACGAATCCGATAGCACTCCAACAAGTCCGTCCTCGAATATGTGAAGCACTGATCTCTCAGCCGAAAAACCCGGCTGAAATGCATTTCCATAAAACAGTCCGCCAATCACTATTCCAACGAATAATGAGCTGTAGACCTCTTTTGTGATAAGTGCCAGAACTATAGCCACAACAGGTGGAACAAGCGCCCAGACTGTGGCATACATAGAAGGCACGTATTCTGCTGCCAGAATCATTATTTTATCCTCCGTCTATCCATTATGCTCTATCTGTCAACCGCGCCGATAAGCTCTGAAATATCCTTTACTCCATACCTGTCCATATACTCTGCGATGCCATCCACTATCTGCTCTGTGGTCTTTGGATTCACAAAGTTTGCTGTGCCGACTGAAACAGCCGTAGCTCCGGCAAGAATCATCTCTATAGCATCGGCAGCATTTGTGATACCGCCCATTCCGATAATCGGAATATTGACTGCATGTGCTGTCTCGTAAACCATGCGCACTGCAACCGGATGAACCGCCGGACCGCTCATGCCGCCTGTCTTGTTTGCTAACACAAAGCTTCTTCTGTTTATATCAATCTTCATGCCTGTAATTGTATTGATGAGCGAAACCGCATCAGCTCCACCGGCCTCTGCTGCCCTTGCTATCTCTGCAATGCTTGTGACATTTGGAGAAAGCTTCATGATAACAGGCTGCTTTGCATATTTTTTAATCTCGCTTGTGATTGTCTCAACACCCTTTGGATCTGTTCCGAAGGCAATTCCGCCCTCCTTAACATTAGGGCATGAGATATTTATTTCCATCATATCAATAGGCTCATCCGCAAGACGCTTTACCACATCAAGATACTCGTCAAGCGAATGTCCGCAGACATTTACCACAATCCTTGTATCAAACTGCTTTAAAAAAGGAATATCTCTCTTGCAGAAAAGCTCGATGCCTGGATTTTGAAGTCCGACTGCATTGAGCATGCCGCCGTACACCTCTGCTACTCTAGGTGTAGGATTACCCTCCCACGGCTTATTTGCAACGCCCTTTGTAGTGACTGCACCAAGTCTGTTTAAATCAACAAACTCGCTGTACTCTGCACCGGAGCCGAATGTGCCGGATGCAACTGTAACAGGATTTTTCCACTCAACACCGGCCACATTTACTGACATATTACTCATTACAGCTCCACCTCCTTCGCATCAAAAACAGGTCCCTCTTTGCATATACGCTTGTTGTTTACATTACTGTGGGCATCCTTGTCCTTTGTTTTGCATACGCACGCAAGGCATGCACCGATTCCACATGCCATGCGCTCCTCCATTGATACAAAGCAGTCCATATCATGCTCTGCAGCGTAAGCCTTGAGTGCACGAAGCATAGGCATAGGTCCACATGCATAAATCACGTCTGCCTCAAGAGCATTCTCCTTTATCGCATCGATGACATTGCCCTTTGTGCCGACACTGCCGTCCTCTGTAGCTACAAAGGATGCTGCCTGCTCCTTAAACTCATCGAGCAGGAAGGTATTCTCATCGCGATAGCCCATGACGATGTTCATATCGCATGCTGCTGTTTTAATTTCTGCACCTTCCATTGCTGCCTGTCCCGAATTTTTTTCTTCACCTGATGTCTGCACAATGCCTGCATTTATATCCTTGGCAAGCTGCAGCATAGGCGGCACTCCGATTCCTCCGCCGATAAGGAAGGCCTTCTTTCCCTGCTGTACTGTAAAGCCGTTTCCAAGAGGTCCTAAAATCCTTACCTTATCGCCCCTGACAAGCCTTGAAAATTCCTCTGTTCCCGTGCCTTCACCTGTCACACGGTACACAAGACGGATGGTGTCATCATCTCTGTTTATGCCGCAAAGGCTTATCGGACGCGGAAGCAGCTTACTCTTGTCGTTTGAGTAAACCGATACAAACTGTCCCGCCTTTGCTGCCTTTGCAATTTTGTCTGTCTTAAGTGTGAGGTCGTAGATGCCATTGCCGAGTGAGCTCTGATCAACTACAACTGCAATCTCCTCAAATTTCTCTGCCATTTTATCTCCCTGGTTTCGTTTGTTAATATATTTAAGCTTTCTGAATAACTTATTAACGATTTGCAAGTGCTCCTGAGATATCCTCAATCATATCCTCAACAGCCTTGCGTGATGCATCTGCAAAATTCTTAGCTGTGATGCCCATATCCTTGTACTTATCCTGCTTGTATGCGCAGATGATTCCACGTGATGAATTGACAATTGCACCAAGTCCGTCCTCATTGAAGAAATGAACAAGGTCTGCGCCCTTGCCTCCCTGTGCGCCGTAGCCCGGTACGAGGATGAAGCTCTTTGGCATTACCTTACGAAGAATCTTACCCTGCTCAGGGTATGTTGCACCGACAACCGCACCTACATAGCTGTATGAATCACCCATGCAGTCAGCTCCCCACTCTGCAACCTTCTCGCCTACCCACTCATATAATGGGCGTCCGTCAATCATACGGTCCTGGAACTCTCCACTTGATGGATTAGATGTCTTTACAAGAATGAAGATACCCTTCTTCTCCTCCTTGCATACATCTACAAATGGCTTGATACCGTCTGTTCCAAGGTATGGATTGACAGTGGCAAAATCCTCATCAAAGGTAGAATAGCTCTTGCTGCCGATCTGTACCTTTCCGAGATGTCCTGTGGCGTATGCAGCCGATGTTGAGCCGATATCTCCACGCTTTACATCTCCGATAACCACGAGATCCTTCTCGTGACAGTAATCCACTGTCTTCTGGAATGCCTTAAGGCCCTCCACTCCAAACTGCTCATACATGGCAATCTGTGGCTTTACCGCAGGAATCAGGTCATATGTGGCATCCACAATAGCCTTGTTGTACTGCCAGATAGCCTCCGCTGCACCGGCCGGTGTCTCTCCAAGCTCATCAAATGCCTTCTTTGTGATGTGCTCAGGCACATATGAAAGCATCGGGTCTAGACCTACTACGATAGGTGCGTTTGTTTTCTTGATTTTGTCTACTAATTTGTTGATCATTCTTTCGTCCTCTTTATGCGTATTTTATTATACAGACAGATATTGTGATTATTAAATATCTGCATACAGTTATAAATATTTTATAGCATAAACTAAATTCTTGCAACCCAAAATATAATAGCAGGGAGTATAGCATTAATTGTTGCTATACTCCCTGCTATTATGCTTATTATACCTTTTAAGATTCACACATATTCACAAAAAGCAAGTCACGTGCGCAATTCTACACTCCCACAACCTCATCAATCATCCTAAGCTCTTCCTCAGAGAAGCCAGTGCCCTCCATAACCTTTAAGTTTTCAAGAATCTGCTGTGGCTTTGAGGCGCCGACAAGCACACTTGTCACGTCATCATCCTTTACCACCCACTTGAGTGCCATCTGTGCAAGTGTCTCACCACGCTTTGTGGCTATATCGTTTAGCTTCTTAATCTGCTCGATGTGTGGAGCGAGCTTTTCCTGATTTAAAAAGCGTCCGTCTGTCTTTATACGGCTATCCTCCGGAATGCCGTTTAGGTAACGGTCCGTGAGCATGCCCTGTGCGAGCGGACTGAATGATATGATGCCCTTTTGGCACTCTCTTGCAGCCTGCTTCAAGCCGTTTTGCTCTATTGTACGGTTGAAGATATTGTATGAATTCTGGTTGATGATAAACGGACATTTCAAATCAGTAAGAATCTCGCAGGCTCTCTTCATGGTCTCGCCATCATAATTTGACAGTCCGACATAGAGTGCTTTTCCGCTTCTTACTATCTGGTCGAGTGCTCCCATTGTCTCCTCAAGCGGTGTCTCAGGGTCCATTCTGTGATGATAGAAGATATCCACGTAATCGAGTCCCATTCTCTTAAGACTCTGATCAAGGCTTGCAATCAGATACTTGCGGCTGCCCCAGTTGCCGTATGGTCCTTTCCACATATCATAGCCTGCCTTTGAGCTGATGATGAGCTCGTCGCGGTATGCCGACAGATGCTCCTTAAGGATAAGCCCGAAGTGCTTCTCTGCGCTGCCGTATTCAGGGCCATAGTTGTTTGCCAGGTCAAAGTGGGTGATGCCGTGGTCAAAGGCTGTGAAGCACATCTGCTTCATGTTGTCATACGATGAAAAATCACCGAAATTATGCCATAAGCCAAGCGATACAACAGGAAGCTTCAGTCCGCTCCTGCCGCATCTGTTATATCTCATTGTGTCATATCTCTTTTCGTCTGCTGTGTACATATTTACCTCCCTCATAAATACATGATATTTAAAATGTTTTACCCGATAAATTATTATACTACAGCAGACTTGATTTTCCTATTGTTTACTAACGAAACTTTTCTATATTTCTAATGCTGTGTTGCTGTTCAGAAATCATATAAAATCTTCAGTCAGCTTTCCGTGCTTCTCATAATTTGTCACACGCGCTATCTTGTTTTCATCATCCACAAACACAACCTTTGGATGATGCTCCTTTGCTTCCTCCGGTGTCATCTGTGCATAGCACATGAGTATCACATGATCACCGACTGCAACCTGTCTGGCTGCTGCGCCGTTTAAGCATATCATGCCTGATCCCGGCTCTCCTGCGATGGTGTAGGTCTCGAATCTGTTTCCGTTTTCCACATCGACAATCTGGACCATCTCATACTCTAATATGCCCGCTGCCTCAAGCAGCTTTGTATCTACAGTGATGCTTCCCACGTAGTTTAAGTCAGCCTGCTTGACCACAGCTCTGTGTATTTTGCCTTTAAGCATTGTATAATTCATTTTTTATACCTCTTTTTCATATATCAATTTACTTTTTGACTGTCATACTGAAATAATTTTCTAAATATCACTTTTATCCAAACAGCAGCAAATTATTGTTACTATCCAATAATTGTTGCTGTTCAAAAATCATTTTTGTACGTCTACGCGATAAAATTATCAATCAGCCTTGTCTTTCCGATATAGACAGCGATTGCCACGAGTGTTGTTCCCTTAATCTCATCAACCGGTGTGATTGTGTCAAAATCAACCACATCAACATAATCAATTTTCGCAAGCGGCTCCTTGTTTATCTCTGCTGTGATTGCATCCTTTACCGCTTTTGCACTCTTCTCGCCTGCCTCTACGAGCTGCTTTCCGATTTTTAAGCTTCTGCTAAGTACAAGCGCTGCCTGTCTTTCATCTGCGCTCAGATATGTGTTTCTTGAGCTCTTTGCCAGTCCATCCTCCTCGCGGATGATTGGACAGCCGATGATTTCTGTGTCAACATTCAAATCCTTCACCATACGCTTTATGACCGCAAGCTGCTGAGCATCCTTCTGTCCAAAGTATGCGCGGTCAGGTGTCACAATGTGAAACAGCTTCAGTACAACCGTCTGCACACCTCTGAAATGAATCGGTCTTGTTTTTCCACAAAGCTCAGTTGTGAGGCCATTCATATCCACATATGAGCAGAAGCCGTCTGCATACATCTCCTCAGCCTCCGGATGGAAAATAACGTCAACTCCCGCATCCTCACAAAGCTTTGCATCCCTGTTTAAATCGCGTGGATAGCTGTCGAGATCCTCTGTAGGGCCAAACTGCATTGGATTTACAAAAATGCTCACTACAACCTTGTCGTTCTCACGTCTTGCCGCATCGATTAAGCTCTTGTGTCCCTCGTGAAGATACCCCATTGTAGGTACAAAGCCAACGCTTTTGCCTTCTCTCTTCCATGCCTTTACTGCTTCTCTTACCTGTTTGATTTGTCCGTATATTAACATTTTATGTCTCCTGATTCTTTTATGCTTCGTAACTATTCTTCTATACTAATGATATTAGGGTCAAAAGGTATTTTGCCCCTTTAATCATACTAATACAGTTTATCAATTATTGTCTCATCCATCTTAAAGGTATGCTCCTCACCCGGGAAGCTTCCCTCCTCAACAGCCTTTTTGTAAGCTGTGAATGCCTCATTCATCTCTTTTCCGACCTGTGCAAACTGCTTTACAAATTTCGGTTTCATGTTTGCATACATGGCAAGCATATCCTGATATACGAGCACCTGTCCGTCACAGTCTGCTCCCGCTCCGATACCGATTGTCGGTATGCTTATGCTCTCTGTGATTTTTTTGGCAAGTGCCTTTGGCACGCACTCGAGCACCACTGCAAATGCTCCTGCCTCCTCGACTGCACGGGCCTCGTCAAGGAGCTTCTGTGCTGCTTCTTCACCCTTGCCCTGCACCTTAAAGCCGCCAAATGCGTTTACTGACTGTGGTGTAAGCCCTAAATGTGCACATACCGGAATTGACGCATCCACGATAGCCTTTATCTGTGGACATACCTCCCTGCCACCCTCAAGCTTTACAGCCTGCGCATGGCCTTCCTTCACGAGTCGTCCTGCATTGACCACTGCATCATAAACCGATGTCTGATATGACATAAAAGGCATATCTGTAATAAGCAGTGTGTCCTTTATTCCTCTTGAAACAGCCGCGCTGTGATGAATCATATCCTCCATAGTCACTGAAAGTGTATCCTCATAGCCAAGCACCACCATGCCGAGAGAATCTCCCACTAAAATCGCATTGATTCCGGCCTCGTCTATGAGCTTTGCTGTAGAATAATCATATGCTGTGAGCATTGTGAGCTTCTCGCCCTTTTCCTTTGCCTGTTTAAAAGTTACTACTGTATTTTTCATTGTCCAATCCCTCTGTCTTTCTGCAGCAATCCGTTTTTTTAATATTCACGGTATTGTCAGCCTCTTAGCAATTCCATCATCTGAGTGTAATCCTTATCAGGATTCTTTTTTTCAGCAATATTTGCCAGTTTTGTACCAAGAATTTTGTACAAGCTGACATCGTCACTATCGTCATTTTGCATACATGCGATATGTTTTTTCACTGTTTCAATATCGTTTCTCTCGATTGGCCCGGTCAGTGCGCCGTCACAGCCTGCTTCAAGTACATTTTCGATATTGCGCATCACAAGCTGACCTGTGGCTCTTACCGCCTCAGCCCTTGTAAAGCCGCATTCCTCCAAAAGAGTGTAACCCATATCAAGAACAGCAATCACCTGATTGCTCAGAATGCTCGCCGCTGCATGGTATTTTGCCTTTTTAGCACCATCGATGCGACATACCTCATTTCCAATAGAACAAAACAGCCCGGATATTGCTTCAACCGCAGCATCCTGCCCTTCTACTGTGAAAAATGCTTTATTTAATTGCTCATATGATGAAAATCTGTTACTGAACGGTAACATTGGATGAATTGAACAGCATGATACACTCATGCTCTCCCTTCCGGAAAATGAATCGGATGATAATGCGCCACTGCAATGACATATAATCTGATTCCTTAGAGACAGCTCTTTTAATTGTTCCCAAACCGGTATAATAAATGAATCCGGTGTGGTGATAAATATAATCTGTGATTGATCCGCCAGTTGCTTTAGCAAATCAAAGCTCTCTGTCCTTGTAAACTCCGCAGCCTCCTTAGCTGCCGCAGAATCCACGTCATAATAGCCTGCAAGCTCTATGTCCTTTGTCCTTAGGTATTTACCTATAGAACAGCCCACTCTGCCTGCGCCGATTATGCCTATTTTCATGCTACCACCTTCTTTCCAAGCCGGTCAGACCATTTCCTTATATCGCAGCTGATATCATCTCCGCCATATGCCGTATGGCAGCGGTCGATTTATCCTGTGCGCGCCTGTCACTTTGCTGTCTGCTTCATATTCTGATGCAGCAATGTGCTTTTGGCCTTCTTGTGTCTGCCGGATATGCTCTGTCATAAGGTGACAACACATCCTCCATGATACAGTTTCCTTCGAATACCGTTCGAAGAAAACTATACCACATTGACTATTATTTAACAATCCCAAATTGATTAACTTTTAGTAACAATTAAGGCTTTTATAATATAACGTTTCTGTATTAGTCTTAAACTATCTCTACAGATTCCCCTTAAATGCTGCCAGTGCGCCATTTTTCTTAAGAATCAGCATGACAATTGCTGCAACTATGCTTCCGGCCACTGTAGAGATAAGGAATGGCACTATGTATATAAACATGCCTTCCGGCTGAATAAGCATCACGTATTTTGCAAGAGGATACGCTGCCAAGCCTCCGAGTATGCCTGTGCCAAGCGCCTCTGCAATACATGTCGGTATGATTTTTTTGCTGAATCTGTACATCAGTCCACAGCACAGAGCACCTACCATGCTTCCCGGGAATGCCATGAGGCTTCCAAGTCCTGTCAGGTTTCTGATAATACTCGCACAAAATGCCACACCGACACCCCATACTGGTCCTAAAAATACTGCTGCGCATATATTTACCATGTGCTGTATGGGTGCACATTTGCTGCCGGCAACAGGGAAGCTTATTAAGCTTCCTGCTACGGCAACTGCCACAAGCACTCCTGCCATGGCAAGCTTTCTGATTGAAAGAGTTCTTTTTTTAGTGTTCTTTTTACTTTCCATTACTACCTCACCTTAAAGTATATCGTAACTGT
>ENA-OPSJ01001470-OPSJ01001470.1-human-gut-metagenome-genome-assembly--contig:-NODE-1470-length-17689-cov-7.791312_pt1 | contig 17689 bp, 15 predicted proteins | sample MGYA00241801_ERZ501893 | MGnify/ENA primary metagenome ERZ501893 (study PRJEB25962, sample SAMEA2042219) | human gut metagenome | biome: human gut; feature: human-associated habitat; material: faeces...
CACGCAAGCAAGCTTGCATCGGACTTCTGACCTTTTGACCCTGATATCATAAATAATAAAATCAGATGAAAAGTCCAAGTGCGCGTGTACGCATTTGGACTTTTTGTGATTATGGTATTGACAAATTTGGTTGGTAGCTATAGACTGAGCATAACGAGGTCGGTAAGAATAGACCAGAAATAAACAGATATAAAAAGAGAGGTATATTTCGTGGAGAGTCTTAAATTATGTGAGAGCGATTATCGCTTTATGTGTGTTATATGGGACAATGAGCCGCTTGCTTCGGGAAAGCTTGTGGAGCTGTGTGCAAGCGGGCTGGGCTGGAAGAAGTCGACCACATACACGACGTTAAAGAAGCTGTGTGAGAAGGGATTTGCGAAGAATGAGAACACGGTTGTCACGGCAGTCGTGAAGAAGGAGGAGGTTGTAGCGTATGCCAGTGACCATTTTGTAAAGCAGACGTTCGGCGGTTCGCTTCCGCAGTTTTTGGCTGCGTTTCTCAGCGGCAGGAAGATAAGCGAGGAGGAGGCAGAGGAGCTTAAAAAGCTTATTGATGAGCATAAGTAACATTGGTGAATATATATTGCGTGAAAATAAACAGTATATAACAGTTGACAACAGATGCCGACTGTTATATACTGTTTATACGTTAAGCGATATATGTGGCGTAGCGCAGCGCCACATCAGCAATTTGTTTTCGCTCGGAAATGAGGATTAATATGCATATTATAATTAACAACTCATCCATGATACCCATTTATGAGCAGCTCATGGAGCAGATTAAAAATGAGATAATCTCGGGAGGACTTAAGGAGGGGGAAGCACTTCCTTCCGTCAGAACGCTTTCGGGGGAGCTTAAGATAAGTGCTCTTACCGTCAAGAAGGCTTACGATAAGCTTGAGGAGGAGAATTTTGTGAGCACAGTCCATGGCAAGGGAACCTTTGTCACGGCTACGGACATGGAGCTTGCCGCAGAAGCCAGACGGCATGCGGTGGAGGAGGATTTCTGCCATGCAGTCGCGAAGGCGAGGGCAGTCGGGATGAGCGATGAGGAGATTAAGGAGTTGTTTGCCATAATAATTGAAGAGTGAACGATTGTGAGCAGAGGATAGGGAGAGTGAAGTATGATAAAAGCAGATAATCTTGTCAAGAAGTATGGGAATTTCGAACTCGACATATCAATGGAGGTTCAGGAAGGTTATATTACGGGGCTTGTGGGAAAGAACGGAGCCGGTAAGAGCACGGCAATCAAGCTGATACTTGGGCTTGTAAAACCGGATTCGGGAAGTATAACGGTTCTCGGAAAAATGCCGTGCGAGCTTACGGGAAAGGATAAGCAGAAGCTGGGTGTTACGCTTCCTGAGGCGGGTTTTTCGACTTACCTGAATGTGAAGGATATAATCAGAATACTGAAGAAGCTGTATTATGATTTCGATGAAGGAGAGTTCAGAAGCCGGTGTGATAAGCTGAGAATACCGTTGGATAAGAACATAAAGGATTTCTCAACAGGTATGAGGGCAAAGCTGAGAATGCTGGTGGCACTCAGCCATAACGCGAAGCTTCTCATACTTGATGAGCCGACAGCCGGGCTTGATGTTGATGCAAGAAACAGGCTCCTCGATATGCTGCGCGATTATATGGAAAAAAGACCTGACAGCAGCATATTAATCACGTCCCACATATCTACCGATCTTGAAGGCTTATGCGATGACATATACATGATTCATGATGGCAATGTGGTGCTTCACGAGGATACAGATGTACTTCTTGACAAATATGCGGTGCTTAAGGTTGATGAAGCAGCCTATGAAAAGCTTGACAAGACATATATTTTAAAGACCAATAAGGAAAGCTTCGGATATTCATGCTTCACAAATGAGAAGCAGTTCTATGTGGAGAATTATCCGGGTATGGTTGTTGAAAAAGGCGGAATTGATGACTTGATTCTTATGTATTCGGGAGGTGAGAGATAATGGCAGGACTTTTTGAGAAAGATATCAGACTGATTTTGAGAAATAAACAGATGGTGATAGTGGTTGCTTTTATGGCACTCATGATGAGTTTTTCGGGAAGTATTGAGATGGTTCTGCCATATCTGACCATTTTCGGGACAATGTTTTCGGTGAGCACGATAAGCTTTGATGAGGTTGACAACGGATACAGCTATATCATGACACTTCCGGTTACATATAAGGATTATGTGTATGAGAAGTATATGTTCTGCACGGCAGGCGGAATTGCGGCAGGACTGGTTACAATGGTATTTTTCCTTATCAGCACAGGTATAAGAGGAAATGCTATAGTGACATCGGATATGCTCATAGCTGCTGTTACGGTATTGCCGCTTATTGTGATTATAGAATCATTTCTTATACCTGTGCAGCTCAGGTTCGGAAATTCAAAATCAAGAATATTTATTATGGTTTTAATTGGTGCCGTAATTGCAAGTGTGTATGTGATGGACAGAGTAGTCGGTGATGTGGAGCAGAAGGCGGCAGCGCTCATAAAATCAGTTGACGGGATAAAGCCGTTATATGGAATAATCGGTGTGGTGGCGGCTACGATGATAATTCTTGCCGTATCTGTCATGTGCAGCATGAGAGTTATGAGGAGAAAACAGTATTGACATAGCAGCGAAGCGGATTGCAAATATCATTTATTGTCAAAATTAATATAAGCTTACATTTATAACATCCGATATACTATATATGGAAGAAATCTGACATATATACACGGATGTATAAGAACGCTACGGACAGCATGATGTATGGGTGCTGTCCATTTTTTTACAGAGAAGACAATTTGATCAAATATTGCAGTTGGGGAGGAAAATTATGTCGCAAAATGTATATGTAAATCTTAAGAGCTTAAAGACGAGCGTAAGTGGCAGCAGGCAGACCGCGTTTGACAAGCTGAGCACCGCATTTGGAAAGTATTCAAAAACCGGGAACGACAATAAGCAGGCAGATAAAACGACTAAATTTGCCTCGAGAATGAATATGCTGCGAGTGGCTGTGAAGGATTATCTTGATCCGACAGCCGGAATGACTGATGAACAGAAAGAAAGGTTCATTAAGAAGCTCTATGCCAAGATACAGAGCGGAAAGAAGCTGACACCGGATGAAATGCAATATCTGAGACAGAATGACCCCGTGACATACATGAAGGTTGCGAGGGTTCAGGCACAGAGGGAGGCTTTTGAGACACAGCTTAATAATTGCAAATCCAAGGAGGAAGCGCAGGATTTATATCTCGACAAGGTGTCGAGAATATCTGAGGACAAGTATAATCCAATTTATATATCAGATGAGGGTGAGACATATCATATCAATGATAATCAGGTGAAAAATACCAGTAAAGGTTTTTGGAGCATTGCATAGTTTGGAATTGATACTCGTATAGGTGAGGAAAATCAAAGTGGTGTTCGAAGTGACAGTATAATGGTGTTAAGCATTAATAGAGACAATGGAGAGTGCAATGTTGTGTCAATATACAGGGACAGTTTAGTTAACATATACAATACACAAGAATATGCAAAAGTAAACGAAGCGTATACAAGAGGAGGAGGTGCGATTGAGGCGGTAAATACTCTTAATCAGAATTTAGACCTTGAAATAAATGATTATGTTGTTGTAAATTTTTCAGGACTGGCAAATATAATAGATATACTTGGGGGAGTAGATTTAAATATAACTGACAATGAATTAGAGTATATAAATGCTTATTTGGATGATAATATGGCAAATACCGGAATGTACTCGGAAAAACTGACCGAAAGTGGGAATGTACATCTGAATGGTCTTCAGACGCTTGCATATTGTCGTATCAGGTATACAGACTTTTATGGTGATGATGGAGTTGTATATAAATATGACATGGGAAGAACGGCAAGACAGAGAGTTGTTATGAATAAGCTTGCTCAAAAGCTGAGTTCACTGGATATGACTAAGCTGCGGAGAATTCTTAATACTATATTGGGAAATGATAAAAAATGGATTTTTACCAACATAGCTTATGACGATGCGATAAATAGTCTGAGTCTTGCTCTTAAATTCAAAATTGTATCATCACAGGGATTTCCGTTTGATTATGACTTTTTAAGTTATAATGGTGCCGATGTCGTGACGGCTTATTCGTGGGAGACGGATGTAAAGAAACTTCATAATATACTTTATGGAGATAATGGGTATGAAATATCCAATACGGTGAGAATGATAAATGACAGACTTGAGTTAATAATGAATGGATGTTAACAATGCTTTGTAAAATGAAATCAAAGTTCATAGCTTGACTTTTCCCGGTTAGTTGATAAAATGAACACGTTAAATACAGTGTAAAATGGATATTATATATAGATAATTGCGAACTCAAATTTCACAACGTCTGACATTAAATAACTGAGTTTGCAATTATCTAATATTATATAGTATAGAAGGAGAAAAATATGACAGAGGAACAGGTGAAGAGAAAAAAAGCCAGACGCAAGAGAAGAAAAATCAAACGCGCACTGATATTGAGCATAATGGTGCTGATGCTTGTAGCGATTATTTTTCTTATAACTGCGATAGTGAAGCTTATAGATGGTGACGGTGCGAAGGGAGAGATAATTCTTCCGGTAGAGACGACAACACAGGAAAGTACAGTGTGGGAAACAACAACGCAGGAAACAACGCAGGAAACGACGGCACAGGAAACTGCAACACAGGAGACGACGCAGGATACCACAGCTCCGACTGCGGCGCAGGATGAGAGCACAGCGGAAACTACGACTGCGGAGCAGGCATCAGGCATCGTAATGCCCTCGGAAAGAGTGCCGGGTTCACAACTTGATGCGTCGAATTTTGTGAACTATTCAACAGAGAAGGTTCCGTACGGCTTCGGCGCAGAGGTTGACGAGGACAACCGCCCTGACGGCTGTACATGGTATGCGAACAAGTTCAGCAATTATACGGCACTTTTCATTATGCCTAAAAGTAATAACATATATCTTACCTTTGATGAGGGCTATGAGTATGGGTTCAGTGGGGAGATACTTGATACGCTCAAGGAAAAAAACGTAAAAGCCGTATTTTTTATAACTCTGCCATATGCAAAGCAGAACCCTGACCTTGTTCAGAGAATGATTGATGAGGGACATATAATCGGGAATCACACGACGACACATCCGGCAGGCGGATTGCAGCAATATGATGCTCAGAGGCAGATAGATGATATAGATCAGGTTACACAGTATGTTAAAGACAATTTTGGCTATGAAATGACTTTATTCCGTTATCCTGAGGGCTCATTCAGCGAGCAGAGTCTTGCAATTGTTAATGCACTCGGATATACACCGGTGTTCTGGAGCTTTGCATACAAGGACTGGGATGTAAATAATCAGCCCGAGCTTTCAACTTCGCTTCAGAATGCACTTGATAAGGCGCATGGCGGAGCCATATATCTTCTGCATGCTGAATCAGAGACTAACACCAGGATGCTTCCCGACCTTATAGACGGTTTAAGGGCAAAGGGATACTCGCTGGAACAGCTAAATTATTAACAGAAGTATCCGATACATTATATATGGAAGAAATCTTACATATATGTACAAGGATGTATAAGAACGCTACGGACAGCATGATGTATTGGTGCTGTCCGTTTTTTTACAGAGAAGACAATTCAATCAAATATTGCAGTTGGGGAGGAAAATTATGTCGCAAAATGTATATGTAAATCTTAAGAGCTTAAAGACGAGCGTAAGTGGCAGCAGGCAGACCGCGTTTGACAAGCTGAGCACCGCATTTGGAAAGTATTCAAAAACCGGGAACGACAATAAGCAGGCAGATAAAACGACTAAATTTGCCTCGAGAATGAATATGCTGCGAGTGGCTGTGAAGGATTATCTTGATCCGACAGCCGGAATGACTGATGAACAGAAAGAAAGGTTCATTAAGAAGCTCTATGCCAAGATACAGAGCGGAAAGAAGCTGACACCGGATGAAATGCAATATCTGAGACAGAATGACCCCGTGACATACATGAAGGTTGCGAGGGTTCAGGCACAGAGGGAGGCACTCGAGACACAGCTTAAGAGCTGTAAGTCTAAGGAGGAGGCGCAGAACATATATCTTGATAAGGTGTCGAGAATATCTGAGGATGATCCTGCAAGGCAGGAGCTGCGAGCCGCCTACGATGATGCCTTTGATGAATACAGGAAGTCCGGGGATTACAAGAGCCTTCCTGATACAGAGAAGGAGATAAGGCGTAATAGAGAAAATAATTCCAAAGGTAGAAAATAAACGGTAAAAAAATTTATTCTGACGTGACATTACAGATTTACTAGTGTATAATAGCTCGGTAAGACTTATAGATTTAACGGAGGAAAGAGCTATGATGATAGCAAAGATTTTGGCACTCACCATTTTTATAGTGATGTTTGTGCTCATTATCACGGACAAGATTGAAAAGTGTATTGTCACGCTGTGTTGCGGACTTGCGACAGCGATTTTTGTGTTCGGTCTGTCCATGCACAGCATGAGTGCCTTTACAGAGACGCTTAATGTTAGAAACATATTTACGCTTGGGTTCTGGTATGAAGCCGGAAGTTCGTCTGAGAGCACCGGTGGAGTGAACTGGGCGACCATTATATTCCTTGCGGGAATGATGATAATGGTGGAAGGAATGGCGAAGGCGGGATTTTTCCGCTGGCTCTGCATGACGATTGCAAAGCTCGTAAAGTACAAGGTAATCCCGATTTTCCTTACATTCATGGTTATGTCATTCGTGCTTGCCATGTTTATCGACAGTATCACGGTTATACTGTTCCTTGCGGCTGTTACGGTTGAGCTTGCACAGCTTCTTAAGTTCAACCCGGTTCCGATTATCCTGTCGGAGATATTCTGTGCGAACCTCGGAGGTTCCGCGACAATGTGTGGTGACCCGCCTAACATCATTATCGGTACATCACTCGGATATTCATTTGCCGATTTTGTGACCAACACGGGACTTATGGCTGTAATATCACTTGTTGTCATTGTCGTATATTTTTACCTGTGCTTTAAAAAGGAGCTTGGCAAGGCCGGCGGCGACGTCGATATATCCAAGATGCCTTCTCCTAAGTCGGCTATAACAGATAAGAAGGCATTTGCAATCAGCACTGTTATATTCTTTATCGCTGTTGCACTCCTCATCACACATGCGCAGACAGGACTTACGGTTGCGTTTATCGGTACATTTATAGCACTCATAACGCTTCTCACATCAGGAAAGAATATAAAGGCAATACTTAAGGGTGTTGACTATAAGACACTGCTCTTCTTTATCGGACTCTTTTTTGTCGTAGGGGGACTTGAGCAGACAGGCATTCTTGAAGTATTTGCACAGTTCATCGGAAAGGTCAGCGGCGGAAACATAATGGTAATGATAGCAATTATTATCTGGGTATCAGCCATTGCGAGTGCATTTATCGACAATATTCCGTTTGCGGCAACAATGATTCCGGTTATAAAGACACTTTCTGCAACAACGGGTGCAGACCTAGCGGTTCTTTCATGGACGCTTGCAATGGGAACCGACATCGGAGGAAGTGCGACACCAATCGGTGCCTCTGCCAACGTAGTCGGAACCTCCATCGCTTCAAGAGAGGGTTATCCTGTAACCTGGGGCAAATACTGTAAGGTTGCCGTTCCGGCGACAGTCATTGTAATTCTTCTCTCGATGGTGAGCATCTATGTGAGATATCTGTAAAAATTCGTGCTTTTGAACAGAGCGGATTGCAAATATCATTGACAGAAAATTTAAAGAATTATAAGAAAACTATTTACAAAAACAGGTATTTTAATGTAAAATATAACTATTCAGAAGCCGCAGTTTTGCAGAGGTGGTTATGAATAGTTATATTTTTTTTACCGATATTGTGGAAGTTATATAACCGTTCATAACAGATGCAATGACGCGAAGAGGAGGCATTTATATGGGTGAACAACTGATTATTGCAGTAAGCCGTGAGTTCGGAAGCGGCGGTCACGCAGTGGCACAGCTTCTTTCTGAGAAGTACAATATCCCTATATATGACAGCAATCTGCTTGAGGATATTGCGAATCAGAAGAATCTTGATGCGCAGGCTCTCGGAAAGTATGACGAGAAATCAAAGTCTTCATTTTTTACAAGGTCGGTTAGAGGCTTCAGCACATCTCCTGAGGAGAATCTTGCATGGATGCAGTTCAAGTACCTAAAGGGCATGGCTGACGAGGGCAAGTCCTTTGTCATTGTCGGAAGATGCGCGGAGGAGGTCTTAAAGGGCAATCCGAATCTTATCACTGTTTTCGTACTTGGAAACATGGAGAATAAGATTCACAGAATCATGGAGCGCTATCAGACGAACAGGGATAAGGCAGTCAAGCTTATCGAGCAGCAGGATAAGAAGAGAAAGTCCTATCACAACACATATTGTCAGGGCAAGTGGGGAGACTCAAGAAATTACGATATCTGCATCAACAGCAGACTCGGAGTTGATGCGACCGCTGACATTATTGCACATTATATTGATGACGCGAGAGCACAGAAGAATTGAAGTTAAATGGAGCGTTTGGCTTTGTAACGGAGCATCCGCCTTTTGGGTGGATGCTCCTTGTATTATGAGATGTTTAGAGGAACCTTAGATTTTTAATAATCGTATCCCTTCCACCGAATACTTCATATATCATCTTTTCTTCTGGAGACATCATGGATTCATTCTGGGTTATTCCAGAAAATTAATAACACAGCATATAATACAAACTGCTTTTCCCGATATAATTAGGTAAGATTTAAGATTTGAAATGAGGAAAAGCATGAACATATGACTTTATAAAATGTGCGTATAATCATAAAAAATAGGGTTATAATACTTGCGTATAATCAAAAAATAAATTACAATATGCGTATAATCATAAAATATAGAACTAATATATATGCGCATAATCTGGAGGAACCATGATATTAAAAAGAAAAATATATAAAAAACTACTGGAATGGAAAAAGGAGTGTCAGGGGAAAAAAGCTTTACTGATAGAAGGCGCCAGACGTATTGGAAAGTCTACCATCTGCGAAGAATTTGGGAAAAATGAATATGAAAGTTATCTCCTTATTGACTTTGCTAAAAAAGATAAGGAAGTCGAAATGTATTTTGAGCGATATCTGAATGATCTGGATACATTTTTTATGCTGTTACAGACACATTTTGGAACAAAACTGACAGAGAGAAACTCTCTTATTATTTTTGATGAGGTACAGATGTTTCCACAGGCAAGAGCTGCGATAAAATATTTAGTGGCAGATGGAAGATATGATTATATCGAGACTGGTTCACTGATATCAATCAGAGAAAATGTAAAAAATATTGTGATACCATCAGAAGAAAGACATATTAATATGTATCCATTGGATTTCGAAGAATTTGCAATAGCATTGGAGGAAGAATTACTGGTTGAATATATAAAAAAATGCTTTGAAAAAAGAGAACCTTTGGAAAGAAGTATGCATAATCAGGCAATGCTTCTGTTTCATCAATATATGCTTGTTGGTGGGATGCCTATGCCTGTAGTAGCATTTATTGAAAGTAAAAAAGATTTTACAGAAGCGGATAAAGAAAAAAGGGACATTCTTAAATTGTATCGGGAAGATATTATGAAGATAGATATGAGATATAGAAGCAAAGTTCTTGCAATCTATGACCAGATTCCGGGATTCCTGTCACAGCATGAAAAAAGAGTTGTATTCAAAAAGCTACAGGATGGTAGTTACGCAGACCAGTACGAAGAAACATTTTTCTGGCTGTCGGATTCTATGATATCTAATGAGTGTTTTTTGTGTAATGATCCTAATGTGGGGTTATCATTAAATGAGACAAGAAGCTATGTAAAGTGTTATATGGGAGATACCGGTCTTTTGGTAAGCCATGCGTTTGATGAGAATGAATTACTTGAAGATGAAGTGTATAAACAGATATTGGCAGGCAAATTGCAGATTAATGAAGGGATGCTTTATGAAAATGCAATAGCCCAGATGCTGGTAGCAAATGGACATAAGTTATATTTTTATACACACTATAATGAAAATAAGCATCGAAATGATATAGAAATTGACTTTATTATTTCAAATAACAGCAGATTAAAATATAAGATGTTTCCGATTGAAGTAAAGTCTGGAAAGCAATATAAAACGACCTCATTAAATAATTTCAGAGAAAAATACAAGGAGCGCATAGGGGAAAGTTATATTATTCATCCAAGAAATTTAATTGTAAAAGATGGAATTATATGCATTCCACCATATATGACGATGAATATATAAAAATCTGACATACACACTTGACAATATCACTCTGATGAAGCGGTGGTGCTGTTTGAAAAATCACCGGCGGCGGTAACCATGTTTTTCAGGCTTGCCGCTGTCTCAGGGACACCTCTTGTCTTGAGTCCGCAGTCAGGGTTCACTCATAGCTTCTGCGGGCTTTTTTTTTAATAATTAGGTTATGAATCCTTAATCCTTGTCCGTAGAATCTTAATAAAATTGGTGATATAATATAATAGATGAACAAAAGTCACTAATTTTACTGCAGGAGGAATATGGCATGAAGGAAATCAAGTCACCTAAGAAGCCGTTAATATTCTATTACGGCATAGTTCTGTTACTTTTAATTCTGTTTAATCTGATTGTATCCCCTATTCTTATGGAGCGTCAGGTCACTGAGGTGGACTATGGCACATTTATGAGAATGATTGAGGAAAAGAATGTAGGTCAGGTCGAGGTCGGCAATTCGGAAATCGTGTTTACCGACAAGGATAACACCGCAATCTACAAGACGGGAGCGATGGACGATCCTAATCTCACGGAGCGCCTTTACAATGCGGGGGCGAGCTTCGCAAAGGAGATTGAAAAGACGACATCGCCGCTTATCAGCTTCCTTGTAACGGGTATTCTGCCGCTTGTAATCTTCATCGTTCTTGGTCAGTATATGTCAAGGAAGCTTATGCAGCAGATGGGCGGCGGAAAGAATTCCATGGCATTCGGCATGGGAAAGAGCAACGCAAAAATATATGTGCAGTCGACAGAGGGAATACATTTTTCCGATGTTGCAGGAGAGGATGAGGCAAAGGAGAATCTTGCCGAGATAGTGGATTATCTTCACAATCCGTCAAAGTATACGGATGTGGGTGCTTCGATGCCGAAGGGACTTCTGCTTGTAGGCCCTCCGGGAACAGGTAAGACAATGCTTGCCAAGGCTGTCGCGGGTGAGGCAAATGTTCCGTTCTTCTCAATATCGGGCTCGGAATTCGTTGAGATGTTCGTCGGAATGGGAGCATCCAAGGTTCGTGACCTTTTCAGCCAGGCAAAGGAGAAGGCTCCTTGTATCGTATTTATCGATGAGATTGATGCCATCGGAAAGAAGAGGGACGGTCAGCTTGGCGGAAACGATGAGCGTGAGCAGACTTTGAACCAGCTTCTTACAGAGATGGACGGCTTCGAGGGAAATAACGGCGTTATCATTCTTGCTGCTACGAACCGTCCGGAGTCACTTGACCCTGCACTCACAAGACCGGGACGTTTTGACAGACGTGTGCCTGTTGAGCTCCCTGACCTTGCGGGACGTGAGGCGATACTCAAGGTTCATGCAAGAAAGATTAAGCTCTCCGACGACGTGGATTTTCACACGATAGCGCGAATGGCTTCCGGTGCATCGGGCGCTGAGCTTGCCAATATTATAAATGAAGCAGCTCTTAGAACCGTAAGAAACAACAGAACCATTGTGACTCAGGCAGACCTTGAGGAGAGCATTGAGGTTGTAATAGCGGGCTATCAGAAGAAGAACGCCGTTCTCTCGGATGAGGAGAGGAAGATTGTCTCATATCATGAGGTAGGACATGCTCTTGTTGCGGCACTTCAGACCAATTCAGCTCCGGTTCAGAAGATTACCATTATTCCGCGTACCTCGGGCGCGCTCGGCTACACAATGCAGGTTGAGCAGGGCGACAAGTACCTCATGAACAAGAAAGAGATTGAGAATAAGATTGCGACATTCACGGGAGGACGTGCAGCGGAGGAGGTTGTCTTTAACGAGATTACTACCGGTGCATCCAACGATATAGAGCAGGCGACGAAGCTCGCGCGTGCGATGATTACCAGATACGGAATGACGGAGGAGTTCGACATGGTTGCGATGGAGACCGTCACGAACCAGTATCTCGGCGGCGATACATCTCTTAGCTGCTCCGCAGACACGCAGAAGGAGATTGACAAGAAGGTTGTCGAGCTTGTGAAACGCCAGCACGAGAAGGCAAAGAAGCTTCTTGAGGACAACAGGGCTAAGCTTGATGAGCTTGCCATGTATCTCTACGAGAAGGAGACCATCACCGGAGATGAGTTCATGAGGATTCTCAATGATGGTAAAGGAAAGGCAGGTGAGCAGGCATGAAGGAATACTCACGCTGCAAATGGCTTGAGTTGACAGAGGGCGTATTGCTCATCATACTCGGCATAGTCACACTTATCTGTCCGACAGGTGTATTTTGGGGCTTCTCAATCATATACGGTGTCATGGCGATAGTTACAGGTATCGCTGACATTATCTTCTATGTCAAGATGGAAAAATACACGGGCTTCGGACCTGTGCTCGCACTCGTATCCGGTGTAATGAGCGTACTTGCAGGAGCGATGCTTCTCATGTATCCGAATGCGGGACAGCTTATAATCGTTATGCTCATACCGATATGGTTCATCGCGCACAGCATATCGAGACTGTCACATCTTCCGCTTGTCAGGATTGGAGCCGGAAGAGTATATTACATATTCTCTCTCGTGCTTAATATAATCGGAATCATCTTGGGAGTGCTCATGATATTCTCGCCGTCGATAGCACTGTTCTCGGCATCGGTGCTTATAGGAACGTATCTCATTCTGCTTGGAGCAGACTGCGTTATCATGGCGGGGAGCTTCGGAAAGAACATTAAATAATCACGGACGTTCAACGTATAATGGTATGGCATCCTGCGATTTAACGACAGTTCACCAGGATGCCATGTCTTTATTTGTTGAAGCGGCTGTGGTATAATTAATATATTATCACGTTGAAGGGAGTTCACATGAGTAAGGGGAAGATTCTTGTTGTTGAGGATGAGAGGGACATAAGGGAGGGCTTGTGCGAGTTTCTTGTAAAGGACGGCTATGATGTAACTGCATGCGGAGACATGCAGGAGGCAGAGAAAATTATTGCTCACGGTGGTGTAGATTTGTATCTGCTTGATGTCATGCTTCCCGATGGAAGCGGGTTTGAATTGTGCGAATATATCAGGGATGGCTTAGGAAGCAGTGCTCCGGTTATCTTTTTGACGGCACTTGACGATGAGGACAGCGTTGTGAGAGGACTTGAGACGGGCGGTAATGATTATCTTGGGAAGCCGTTCAGGAAGCGTGAGCTTATGGCTCGTGTCGGGGCGCATCTTAACAGATATCATAAGAGCAGTGAGATATACAGAGCAGGAGATTTATCATATGATAAGCCGGCGGGGAGAGTGTATAAGTGTGGTGAGGAATTGGAGCTTAGGAAAAACGAGCTTAAGCTGCTTGGCTTTTTTATGGAGAATCCCGGTATTCTAATACCCAGAGAAAGGCTCCTTGAGCTGATGTGGGATATTGACGGTGAGTTTGTGGATGACAATACACTGTCAGTGGAGGTAAGCCGTCTGCGTAAGAAGCTTGGCAGATGGAATGACAGGGAATACATTGACACGGTCAGAGGAATCGGCTACAGGTGGAATGAACGGGGTGACAGATAATGAAGAGTGGAAAATACAGAGGTTTTGATATTGCTATAATAGGTCTTGCATGCTGCATGGGAGCTCTGGCTCTTGGCGGCATGCTTTTTATGTTGAAGTTTTATACAGGGCAGATGCAGAGTATGGTCGGAATTGTGTATGAGTACGACGAAAATGTTGCAAAGGAGCTGCTGGGTGGAATGTTCATGGGGCAGGGTGAAACGGCAATGGGTATAGAGGCGGCAAAAAATCTCGGATATACGCAGGATGCCTTCAGTCTGTGGAACAGATTGAATATTCATGGGACGATGCTGCTTTTCGGCGGTGTGGCAGTGATTATTTTGTGTGGCATAATATGCATTGTTGTGATTAGAGGAAGACGACATGATATAGCTGACACGGAAAATGAGCATACCATAAACAGACTTGCGGAGGATGCGCGGGCAAAGGAGAAATATTATACCGACAGGCAGCAGGATATTCAGATATTTATGGAGAATGTGGCACATCAGCTTAAGACTCCGCTTGCGGCGGTAATGGTGAACTTGGAATTGCTTGACGGAGAAGACAGGCAGCAGGATGAGCTGCACAAGGAAAAATGCATTGAGAATATAGAACACATGAAGGAGCTGCTGATGCTTCTGTTAAATTCTGCACGCCTTCGGGTCGGAAAGCTTCATTTTAACAAAAAAAGAGTGGATACAGCTTCACTGGTGACGAGACTTGAGCTTGAAAATGATGACCTTATTGTGGAGAGAGTGCCATCATGTATGATAGATGCGGATGAGGAGTGGCTTTATCAGGCTGTGAATAATATTGTGTCAAACGGGCTTGAGTACGGCAGGGTGATTCTGAGTGGAACATGTCAAAGCGACCGTGTAAGCCTTGAGATAAAGGATGAAGGCCCGGGGGTGAATAAGGATGAGATGTCGAAGCTGTTTGAACGATATTATGTAGGTGAAAATTCAAGAAAGGACAGCACGGGAATAGGTCTGAATCTTGCATATATGGTTGTGAGGGCACACGGAGGTGATATTGTGGTACATAGTACTGATGACGAGCCGGGGTGTACGATAAAGATTACCATACCGAGGTACAATGTGAAAGAAAAAATAAAAATAAATGAATCTGTAAGAGTCCTGTAAGAATTGAAGTGTATGCTCTTATTATACAGACAGGAGAATTTATTCCATAATGAGAGAGGAGCATGGCTATGGACTTGATTAGTGTTGGAAGACGGCGGCGAAGGAAAGAGCTTATAAGAGTATCGGCTATTGTATTTCTTGTGAGCTTTTTTCTTGCCGCTTTTTTGCTCTATCACAGTCAGATGGAGGAGTACGAAAATCAGAGGAATATAAGGATGTGCGGGAGCTGGATACTTGAACAGTCAGGCTATACCACAACATCGGAAGTACTGCACCCGTATGTAAAAAAGACGGGTGATGTGCTTGGAGGCGTGCATGTATACTTAAATGACGACGGGGATGCGTTTTCAAATGATACGGGGCTGTATATCGGGACACTTCCCGACAATATGTCTGACATTGGGCGAGTGAGGATATTTGACGGGCGGATGCCTGAGAGCGAGGGAGAGATAGCGCTTATGCTCGGGGCACTTGAAAGGCTTGGGCTTTCATATGAACTCGGGCAGCGGATAGAGGTATGTTACGGAAAATATTACGATTACGGCGAACTGCGTGAGAAAAACATGAATCAGGAGTATCACACCAAGAGCTATGTGGTCACGGGTATTCTGTACAATTATCTCGATTTGTGGTCGACGGACTCGGGAATGCCGGGCATGATTGTGTCGGCGGAGGATTTTGCCACGATTGATGCTCAGAAAATTCATTTTGGATTTTACGGTCTTAAAGGCGAATATGCGGATGTAAATACCGAATTTGCGAGGACGCTTGCGGATGGGGATTCCACCTTAGCCTATAATTCCAAGGTCTATGACGCAGTACTGTGGGACAGCGGGGTCACGAATGTGTGGGTTTTGGTATCCGTCATGGTGATTGGCTGCTGTGCGATGGTATACATAATAATTCAGGAAAACAGACGAAGAAAGAGCGCGTACTACCTTATGAGGTGCATAGGTGCATCTAAAGGCCAGATAAGGGCGTTCTCGATTCAGGAGAGTGTGTTTACCATGCTCCCGGTGGCAACGGCGGGCGTGCTTGGGGCGTACATGATATGTGCCGTGGCTGTGATTTTCGTGAGCAGGGCGGCGGATGTAGAGTACTTTTTCGTCTTTGATGTCGGATTGCTGCTGCGGATTGTGGGAGTGGTATTTTTAACGATGCTTGTGGCTGTTTTGGCTTCGCAGACCACGCTTATGAGCAGGCGGATGGTACAGGGCGAGGGAAAAATAAGTGCACGCAGGGCAAACCACCTGAGAAAAAAGATACACGGCGGAAAGAACGGAAGAATGATAACTCCCGCTTATGCGGCAAAGCGTCAGAACGCGCTTCACCCAGTGAGGACGATACTTTTGAGGGTGATAGGAATTGCTGTGTGCAGTGTGGTGCTCTACAGCTTCACCAAAATTTACACGGATATATCATATTATAAGGGCTTTAAGAGCTCTGTGAATGATTTCACAATCGATATGCCGTCCGGCTTTTACTATCAGATTGACTATGAGGATAAGGAGACGGGGATGGTGACGTCGACCAACGCCTCGTTTTATGACACGGATGGCGGTTTCTCAAAAACGGCGCTCAAGAGCATGGAGCTTGTCGAGGGAATCCGCGCGATGAACTATAATGCGAGGGTGTCAACGCATAAGATTACATGGAACGGCATGGAGCAGTCGGAGTATTATAGGGAGGCTGTCAATGAAGTAACCAAAGTTTACGGGATGAATGGCGGCTATTGGCAGTACGATGACAAGTACGGGGAGCTTTTTACGGAAATTTATTGCAGCAATTATGATGACATCTGGGAGGCGTTTGCAAAAAATATCAGGTGGGATGGCGCAGACCGCAAAAAATTCGAGAGCGGGGAGCAGGTTCTGGTGCTGTTTAACACGGATGAAACAGACTCATCGCTCACGGCAGGGACGGTAATACATATCCCGACAGCATCGGGAAATATAGATGTAGAGGTTGCGGTTGTCGGAACTTCGGCAAATGTGTCGGACGGTGTGCCTTATGGCGGAAAATATTATACAATATACGGCTCCGAAGCGCTCGGAGAGCGGATTGCGGCTGCCGACGGCAAGGAGTTTAAATATACGCAGGCGCAATTTATATTTGACAATTACAGGGATGCCGAATTTATCGCGCAGCAGTTGTCAATAATTGCCGTGAGAAACGGCGGAAGCTACACTTCAAGATATGGTGAACTGAAAAATCAATACAAATCCATAATGCACGAGTTTTTTATGTACGGATGCTTTGTGGCGGCGCTGTTTTTCATGTTTGCGGTCATAAGAATTGCAATCCTGAAGGATGATATTGCGGGGCTACGCGAGGCGAGGGCAAAATACAGGCAGGAGGGTGTGGATGACGGCTTCCTCATAAAACAGTCGGCGTGCGACGCGGCAAAGGACGGCTTGTCACTGCTTGCTTCGATTCCTGTTTTTGTGGCGATATACGGCTTTGTCTATGTAAATCAGATAAAAAAGGCTGCAATCACAGGAGGATGGCTTACATCGCACAGGCTTGGCAGGGTATTCACATACTCAACGGCGAAGGAGGGGCTGAAGCTGGTTCCGATACAGCTCTTAGACCTTCCGTATGAGTGGAATTTTGTGATTGTTGCGGTGATTGTTATTGTATTTGTAATTGTGGGCACGGCGATGACGGTAAGAGAGCTAAGAGCGGGAAGGCTGTAAAATGCGAGGCATTCGGGAATGAAAGTTTGAAAGAAAAACTTTCAAACTACTTATTGGTGGCAGTACTGCAAGCAAT
>ENA-OPSJ01001472-OPSJ01001472.1-human-gut-metagenome-genome-assembly--contig:-NODE-1472-length-17684-cov-2.874298_pt1 | contig 17684 bp, 13 predicted proteins | sample MGYA00241801_ERZ501893 | MGnify/ENA primary metagenome ERZ501893 (study PRJEB25962, sample SAMEA2042219) | human gut metagenome | biome: human gut; feature: human-associated habitat; material: faeces...
GGCTTGCCGTCGGCTATTTCCTCGTTATCGGTGAAAACGCTGAGCAGCAGCGGCTTGCGCTTGAATTCCTCGCCGGAATCGTTCAGCAGGTAGGTGTAGGTGCGGCTGGGCATGAGCGGCTGGTAATCCTCTAGAATATCGCATTCCAGCAGGGCTTCCAGCTTTTCCGCCATGCGGTCGGGGAGGCTCTCCGCCGCGCCCTGGTAGTATTCCTCGCAGGCGATGTTGTACTCCTCCGCAGGATTGCGCCCTGCGATTTGGGTGAGGTGTATTCCCTCGCGGAGGTACGCGGTGTAGTCGAGGTAATCGCACCAGAATTCGTTCAGCAGAGCCGCAAGAACGATGTTCTGCTTCTGCTGGAGCTCTTCCTCGCCGAATTTCTCAACAGCCTTCTCCCAGAGGTCGGGGGCGTGCTTCTGCCAGAGGTCGCTGGAGTAGGTGCCGTCAAGCAGGGCGGTGCGCTTCTCAAAGGTCATTGCGCGGTGCTTTTCGCCTATCAGCGTGTATTTCATGAGCTTTACGCGCTCGTCGAAGGTATCGCCCTCGGAGATGCGCTGTACGCGCTCCGCTTCCTTCAGCAGAGCCTTGTCCTCGATGGGACCGCTGACGCGCTCTGTGGGGTAGTGCCGCCCGGATACCAGCGACTTCAGACCGCAGCGCTCCATTATCTCGTCGTCGAGGGAGGAGAAAAACCTGCTCTCGCCGACGTCGCCCTGACGGCCGGCTCTGCCGCGGAGCTGCTGCGTTATCCGCGAGGATTCCCGCATAGCCGTAGCTATAACGAGCAGTCCGCCCGCCTTCTCGACCTCCGCTTTCGCGTGGCAGTCCGCGCCGCCGAGCTTGATGTCTACGCCGCGCCCCGCCATGTTGGTGGATATCGTGACCGCTCCCGGCTCTCCGGCGCGGGAGATTATGTCCGCTTCTGCTTCGTCGTTTTTCGCGTTCAGCACAGCGCACTCGATACCGAGTTTGCGCAGTTCATCGGCTAGCTCCTCGGATTCGCCGATGCTTTCCGTGCCGACCAGCACCGGGCGGGATATCCCGTGAGCCTCACGGATAGCTTCGATGACGGCTTTGCGCTTTTCCGTCTTGTCGAAGTACATCTCGAGCGGGTGGTCTGTGCGCCTGCATGGCAGCCTTGTGGGAATGACCTCGGTGGGGAGGCCGTATATCGTGTCGAATTCCTCCTTGGACTGTATCGCGGTGCCGGTCATTCCGGCGAGTTTCGGGAACAGCCGCAGGAAGTACTGCAATGCGATATTTCCCATGATACGCCCGCGTGAGGTCAGCTTCAGACCGTGCTTCGCTTCGACCGCCGCCTGTAGGTCGCCGGGGAACACGCGTCCCGGAGCGGCTCTGCCGGTGAATTCGTCCACGAGGATAACCGCGCCGTCCCGCAGAATGTAGTCCTTGTCCTCCTGGAGCATGACGCGGGCTTTCAGGCAGGCGCAAATCTTCGCCAGCAGCCCGGTGTTCTCGGCGGCGTAGATGTCGCAGGAGAACACGGATTCCGCCTTGTCCGCTCCGGCGTCGGTGAGGTAGACGTTGCGGCTGTCGTCGTCGATGCCGTAATCGTCGTCAGTGAAATCCGCGACCTTTTCGTAGACCTCGGCGGTGCTTCCGTCGTCCTCGGCGGCGATGTCGCCTGCGATGACCAGAGGAATACGCGCTTCGTCTATCATAATGCTGTCGGCTTCGTCGACTATCGCGAAGTTCAGCTTCTGCGGGAACACCATCTCGGACGGTTCAAAGCATACGAAGTCCCGCAGGTAGTCGAAGCCGGCTTCCTTCGCGGTGAGGTACACGACCTGCTTTGAGTATATCTTCCGTCGGTCGGTGCGGGGAGTATCCGCGGTGATACAGCCGAGGGATACCCCCATGCTGTCGTAGACCGGCTTGGTCCACTCGTAGTCGCGGCGGGCGAGGTAGTCGTTGAATGTAAGTATCATCACCTGACCGCCGGACAGCGCTTCATAGCATGCGGCGAAAACTGCGGAAAATGTCTTGCCCTCGCCGGTCTGCATCTGCACCATGTTGTGCCCGGTGAGCGCCAGCGCCGCGCCTATCTGCTCGGCGTAGGGGGTTATCCCGAGGGATTTTTTCAGCGCAATGTATACCCGGGAGTACACGGCGGTGATGTCGTTTCCGCGCGCTCCGCCGTTCTCCGCGAGGGAGATTATTTCATTTATAAGCTTGTTATCCAAAGAGAAGGTCTCCTTTATGTTTTTTATACCGATATCTTTATTATATTACTTATTTTTCTCTCTGTCAACCTTGAAAATTCCGGCAAAGTATGCTATAATAAAAGAGTGTGTATTTATATATAAAAAGCCGGGGATAAAAACCCCCGGAAGAAAGGAACTTTTATGTTAACAAAAGAACAGTTCGACGCAAGGCTTTCCAAGCTCGTCAGAGAGCAGGAGGAACTGCTTGCGCGCCCAAATCCGGCTTCTGATTTCTATAACGGGATCTACACCCGCTACCAGAACCCGGTGCTGACTGCGGCTCACGCTCCCATCATCTGGCGCTACGACCTCTCCTACAACGATAACCCCAACCTCATGGAGCGCCTTGGCGTCAACGCCGTGATGAATTCCGGCGCGGTTTACCTCAACGGAAAGTACTGCCTGGTAGCACGCGTGGAGGGCGCTGACCGCAAGTCCTTCTTCGCGGTTGCAGAGAGCGACAAGCCTACCGAGGGCTTTCGCTTCCGCGACTATCCCGTTATCCTCCCCGACACCTGCCCCGAGGAGACCAACGTATACGACATGCGCCTCACCCAGCACGAGGACGGCTGGATATACGGCGTATTCTGCTCCGAGAGCAAGGACAAGGAGAACCCCGACCTCTCCGCGGCTACCGCTCAGGCGGGTATCGTCCGCACCAGGGATCTCGTTACATGGGAGAGACTTCCTAACCTCGTCTCCAAGTCTCCGCAGCAGAGAAACGTAGTGCTCCACCCCGAGTTCGTAAACGGCATGTACGCGTTCTACACCCGCCCGCAGGACGACTTCATCTCCACCGGCTCCGGCGGAGGAGTATGCTTCGCGCTCTGCAAGGACATCACAAATCCGGTGCTCTGCACCGACGAGGTGGTCATCTCTCCGAGAGTTTACCACACTATCACCGAGGTCAAGAACGGCGCCGGCGCTGTTCCGATAAAGACACCCAAGGGCTGGATACACATTGCCCACGGCGTAAGGAATACTGCGGCTGGCCTGCGCTACGTCATCTACGTATTCGCTACCGACCTCAACGATCCTTCCAAACTCATCGCAAGCCCCTCCGGACTGTTCATCGCGCCCCACGGCATCGAGCGCGTCGGCGACGTTTCCAACGTTGCATTCACTAACGGAGCCATCGTCCGCGAGGACGGCAGCGTTTATATCTACTACGCTTCCTCCGATACAAGACTGCACGTTGCTTCCACGACCATTGAGCAGCTCATGGACTACACATTCAACACACCGTCCGACCCGCTCCGCTCTGCTGACTGCGTAAAGCAGCGCTGCGAGCTTATCTCCAAGAATCTCTCCGGAGAGCGCAAGGTATGACGGAATACTTCGACCTATACACCGCAGATCGTCGGAAGCTCGGCAGGAAGATCCAGCGCGGGGCGCCGATACCTCACGGTGAGTACCACATCGTGGTGCAGATAATGTCTGTGAACAGCCTGGGTGAGATACTTCTCACCCAGCGTGTTCCGCAGAAAACCAGCGGCGGCAGGTGGGAGTGCAGCGGAGGCTGCGCCGTAAGCAGCCGTAAGGGAGCTTTTCGAGGAGACCGGAATACGTGCGTTCAGCTCCGAGATAGACCTTGAGTGGACAATGACCACCGACAGCATGCTGCGGGATTTCTACATCGTCCATAAGGACGTTCCTCTTGACCGGCTGGTGCTCCAGTCGTCGGAGGTCTGCGCGGCGAAGTGGGTGACCTACGACCGCCTGTGCGATATGGCTGACAACGGTCAGACCACGCGCACCGTAGCAAGGTGGCTTGAGATACGCGGCGACGATATCCGCAGATGTATCGACGAGATACGCCGCAGCGCCAGGGCAGGCGCGCCGAGAATGGCGTGACCGCTCCGCCGGGCGCGTGAACTTTGAGGAGAAATCATGAAAATAATCATAGTCGGCGGCGGCAAGGTGGGATTCTACCTTGCGCAGACCCTGAGTGCGCAGGGTCACGAGGCTGCCATAATCGAGCAGGACAGGGAACTGTGCCGTATGATCGCGAACCAGCTCGATATTTCCATTTGCACCGGCGACGGAACTTCCCAGGACGTCCTGCGTGAAGCCGGCGCTGAACGTGCCGATGTGGTCTGCGCCGTGACCGGAAAGGACGAGAGCAACCTCGTCTGCTGCCAGACCGCAAAGAAGGTTTTCGACGTGAAAAAGACCGTCGCAAAGGTGAACAACCCGAACAATGTCGCGGCGCTCCGTACGCTTGGGGTGGACACGGTCGTGTCCTCCACGGATAACATCATCGAGCACCTGGAGCGCGAGGTGGATATCTCAGCGATGAAGGAGCTTATACCCCTCGACGGCGGCGATGCCTCCTTGCAGGAGATAACCCTCCCGGATGACAGCGAGCTTGCCGGAAAGAGCCTGATGGAACTTTCTATGCCGCAGACCTGCAACGTGGTCTGCATCAGCCGCGGCGGCCATACGCTCATACCCCGCGGACAGACAAGGCTCCACGGCGGCGACGTGCTGCTGGTGGTGACTCTCAGGCATGGCGTGCGCGACCTGCGCAAGGCTCTCAGGATAAAGGATTAATTAAGGCGGCACCGCGGGTTTTCGCGGCACTGCCACGACAAGGACATAATGATGGAAGAAAAGAACCTCCGCAGAAGCTCCGAAAATATCAATACCGCAGATACCGCAGCGACGGACGCGTCCGTAAAGCCTGCCAGGTCTGCAAGGTCGTCTGGTTCTGCCAGATCCGCAAAGGCGGATAAGACGGTTAAGACCGCGAAATCAGCAAAGACGGCAAAGGCAGAGAAGGCAGAGAGCGCCCAGACCTCACAGACCGCGAAGAAACCGGCTCCCCGCCGCACAAAGAAGCAGCAGGGGGACGTGATATTCGCGCTTGATATCGGAACCCGCACCGTTGTCGGAGTGCTTGCGGAAAAGACCGCAGACTCCTACAGGCTGATAGATATGCAGACGCAGGCTCACGAGAGCCGCTCAATGACCGACGGTCAGATCGAGGACATCGACGCGGTCGCTGCGGTGGTGAGATCCGTCAGGACTGCGCTGGAGCGGAGACAGTCCATAAAGCTTCAGCGGGTATGCATTGCCGCCGCCGGACGCGCGCTGAAAACCCTCCGGCACAGGAGCAGCTGCGATGTTTCCGGGCTGAAGTCGATAACCGCCGAGGATATCCGCGCCGCCGAGCTTGAGGCTGTCCGCTCCGCTGAGGAGGAATTCACCGGCAGCGGTGGAAATTCGTTCTACTGCGTGGGTCACAGCGTGATCTCACTGGAGTTGGACGGCTACAAAGTTTCAAAGCCGGAGGGACACAGGGGTAGCGAGCTTGTTACGGAGGTCATTGCGGCATTCCTTCCCGCGTATGTGGTGGAGAGCCTCTGTGCCGCCGTCGACGAGGCGGGTCTTGAGACCGCCGGGCTTACCCTGGAGCCTATCGCGGCGATAAACGCGGTGGTTCCGAAGGAATTGAGGCTCATCAACATTGCGATGTGCGATATCGGCGCGGGAACTTCCGACGTTGCCGCTTCAAGGGACGGCAGCATAGTCGCCTACGGAATGGCTACGATAGCCGGCGACGAAATGACCGAATCGCTGATGAAGCAGCTTCTCGTTGAGTTTAACGAAGCGGAGCGCATCAAGACCTGCACCGACCCGCAGACCGAGTACACGGATATTCTTTTCAACCACCGCACTATAACCCGGGAGGAAGTCGCACGGCTGCTGCTTCCGGCGGAAAAGGAGCTTGCGGATACCGTCTGCTCCGAGATACTCCGGGCGAACGGAACGGCTCCGCAGGCGGAAGCCTGCTGCCGGGTCTGCCGGAGCTTGTCGCGGACGGTCTGGGTCTTGACCGCAGCAGGGTAGCCGTAGGCTCCCGGGAGATGATACGCGGCGTGACCGCGCCGAAAACGCTGCACATCGGCACGGAGCATGCAACTCCCGTCGGTATTGCAATGACCGCTTCCGAGGGCGTGAAGTACGACTTCACCACCATCACGCTGAACGGCAGGAAGATACGCGCCCTGGATACCCGCAGGCTCACCGTGTTCGAGCTTTGCAATATCGGCGGCATAAAGCCGGAGCAGCTCATGGCGAGGTCGGGGAAGGCGCTCAGCTTTACCCTGAACGGCGAGCGCGTCACGCTGCGCGGCACGGCGAGCGTTCCGGCGGAGATATCCCTCAACGGCAGGGAATGCTCCCTTAACGCGCCGGTGCGCAAGGGCGACGAGGTGAACGTAGTTCCCGCAAAGCCCGGCGAGGACGCCGCAGCGCTCCTTTCCGACTACTTTGAGCTTTCCGGGCTGTTCACCGCGGAGGTCTCGCTGGACGGAAGGCGCGTCCAGGCGGGTGAGTACCTGCTGGTGAACGATATTCCGACTATCTCGGACGCGGATATCGAAAACGGCGCTGTTATCATGCTCCAGAAGCGCGGAACGTTCCGCAGCCTGCTTTCCGCAGAGGGTATACCGGAGGAAAAGCTTGATACGGCGCGGCTAAACGGCGCGGAGGTTTCCCCGGAGACGAGGCTCTCCAACGACGATGTGATAACCTTCGTTCAGCCGCAGCCTGCGGAAACTGTCGAAGAACAGGCTCCGGAAGTTTTCGGGGTCCAGGAAACCGCGCAGAACGTGGAAGAAGCTCCGGCGGAAAACACTGAAATTTCAGAAAACGCTGAAAAAACGGAAACTGCGCCGGGATCACAGCCGGAGCAGTCCGGAGAATCGGGTATCCCGATAGTGTTCAACGGGGAGCGCGTATTGTTCCCGACTCAGCCGGGCGTAAAGCCTATTTTCCTTGATATCCTCGCGGCGTTCGCGGACGACCCGACGGCGCTGCTCTCAAGGTGCGAAACAGTCACGATAAACGGCAGGACGGCGCGTATCAGCGAACCGATCTCCCCTAACGACGAAATAATCATCAGGTGATAGAATGAAGTACAAGAGGATAGCGGCTCTTGCCGCTGCCGCAGCGCTGCTTACCGGCTGCGCGGAGATACCAGACAGAAATATGTCAGCGCAGACCTCCGCGGGAACCGCCGAGGCTTCCGGCACCACCGACACAGCCGAGGTTTTCGACGAGATACCCGCGAAGCAGTACCCCTTAGAGAACAGCGATTTCGCGGTGAAGCTCAACGCCGAGGGCGGGACATTCACGGGCAACGTCCGCACCGACGGCGACCATGACGGCAAAGGTTACATAGTCCTCGACGAGGGAATGAAGCTCCAGCACATCGTTTCAGTAGACACATCCCAGCACTACCGGATATCCATTGCGGCGCATTCCTACAGCGGCGCGGTGGTACGGCTCAAGACGGTCAACGAGACGGTGGGCGCGTATTATATTCCGGCTTCCGAATCGCCGGAGTTCACCATGTTCGCAGTGGACAGCGTGTACCTCTCGGCGGGTCCGGATATCCTCACTTTCGAGGTGATACAGGGAAGCGCCGCGCTGGATTATATCCTTGTGGAAAGCTCCTCCGTGCCGGAGAATTCATGCTATTACGTGTCGGGCTCCTGCGTTGGAAGCTCGACCTCCGTTGTGACGCTCGGGCTGAAGAAGTTCCTTGCCGATAACTACGGAAAGCGGGTTATTGCGGGGCAGACGGTAACTCCCGGCTCCAACGCCGAGATAGACGCGATCGCCCGCGAAACCGGGAGAACTCCCGCAATGCGCACCGGCGACCTGATGTTCTGCACCCCGTCGAAGTATGAAGGCACGAAGGAGTACGCCGATAACGAGGTCGCCGCCGCACTGGAGTGGGGCAGAAACGGCGGGATAGTTTCCTTCGGGTGGCACTGGTATGCGCCGGAGGGGAAGTCGGATTACTACGCTGATACGAGCACGTTCGTACTCGGCGACGCGGTGACTGACCGCGACATTTCGATGGCGGACGACGAGGAGCTGAAAACTCTCCAGGAAAGCGGGCTTATCTCCGAACAGACGGTGCTTCTGCTGAAGGATATCGACGCGGCTGCGGAGGTTCTTGACAAATTCCGCAGCGAGAATATCCCGGTAATATTTCAGCCGATACCCGACGGCGACAGCAGCATGTACTGGTGGGGCGGCAGCGCGGAAAACTACAAGTGGCTGTGGAAGCTGATGTTCCAGCGCATGGACAAGTACCACGGGCTGAACAACCTTATATGGGTGTGGAACGGCAGCAGCGAGGATTATTTCCCGGGCGAGGATTACTGCGACGTTATCGGGCAGAGCTTCTATGAGAACAGCCCGTCGCCGTTTGCGGGGAGGTTCTCGGTGCTTGCGGGCATGACGGACGTTCCGAAGCTGCTTGCGGTGACGAACTGCGACAGGCTCCCATCGCCGGACTACATGCGCCGCGACAGCGCAATGTGGTCCTGGTTCTCGGCGGGCAGCGGAAACTGCATGATAACCAACAATGGGGAGCTTTCCGAAAAATACACGAGCTGGCAGAACCTCCACGATATCTATAACAGCGAGCTGTGCGTGACCCTCGACGAACTTCCGGACTTCGAAGAATACGCATTTCAGGAGGAGTAAGTAAATTCGGAATTCGGAATGCGGAATTCGGAATTATGGTGCGCGCTTCGCGCGTTATTTCAATTTGCAGAAAGCCGAACAGCGGTAAAAAAGCGCAGGTACATGTCGGCTTCAATCAATTGAAATGTATCGCGAAGCGATACATTAATTCCGAATTCCTAATTCAGAATTCCTAATTAAAAAAATCCGGGTCGGTTCTTTAAAAGAGCCGACCCTTTATATTATAGTGCACGAACTATCAGGAGATCGTGATGCCGGAGATGTAGAACGCGAACGGCTTGCCCTCCGTGCCAGCCTTCGGAACTATCTTCAGCGTGTGCTTGCCGGTATCCATGAAGCTCTTGACCTGAGCGAACTGGACGTAGTTGCCCCAGCCGCCGGTGAAGTCAGCGTCGATGGTTGCCACAAGCTCGTCGTCTACGTATACGTCAGCCTTGCCCGCGTTGCTGGTGAGCTTCGCGTACAGCAGACCGATATTCTGAGCCTCGACCTCGATAACGAACGCGTCGTCGTCAGTTATCTCAGCGTCAGCGGGGAGCTTTGCGATCCAGGGGTTCTTGAAGCCTCCGAAATCCATCGCCTTCATCTCGAATGCGCCGGTGGAAACAGGCTGAGCCTCGTCTGTGGTGAGAAGCACGGCATTTTCGTACTTCGCGCCATCGTCGCCTGCGGGTGTAAGCTCAGGATCTGCGTCGTCGATGCTGTCGAGGTTGTCGGTAACGTACTGGAGGTAGGTAGTCAGCATTGCGCTGAGTATAGCGTGTCCGGACATGTTCGGGTGGATATTGTCGCCGGAAATGTCAGACCACTGAACGTCGTTTGTGTTCAGGAAGTTCAGCATTGCGTCGTGGTAGGATACGAACGGCACGGAGTACTTTTCGGTGACTTCGCCGTGGCATTCCTGCACGCTGGTGCCGTTGTCCTGGGTCATCGCTATGCAGATGATGCCAGGGTTGCTGGAGTGCTTCCAGATCTTGCGGATAAGTCCCTCGTAGGTCAGCTTGTTGATCGCGTTGTTCTGGGATTCGTCGTTTACAGAGAAGTCGATGAATACCAGGTCGGGGTCGTGGCTCAGCACCTGGGCGTCGCAGCGGTGAACGCCTATGTAGGAGCCGGTCGCGCCGATTCCCGCGTTGACGTAGTTCACCTTTGCGTCGGGGTACTGGTTTTCGATCCACTTGGTGGTGAGAGCCGCGTAGCAGTTCTCGTTGTCGGCGCCGGTTCCCTGGGTTATCGAACCGCCGAGGTACGCTATGGTGACTTCCTCGCCTGCCTGGAGCTTCTTTATTACCTTCGCTATGCGCGCGGGATTGCCCTGGGTGTACATCAGCAGCGGGAGCATGTCCTCAGCCGCCTTGTCCGCGGTCTGCTGGTCAAGTCCGAGTTTGTCCTGGATCGCCGCGGACAGCAGGTCGGGCTTCATTGCAATGGGAAGCGCGGAAGAGTCGGAAGCGTCAGAAGCGTTGGAATCTGCGGCGTCTGCGGTAGAAACCGTGCTGTCGGTGTTATCTGCGTTATCTGCGCTGTTTGTGTTATCAGCGGAGCTGTCAGCCGCAGAAGTCTGCTGGCTGTCGGAATCAGCGGAGTTTGCGGAGCTGTTTCCTCCGGAGCACCCAGCCATGCTGAGCACCATTGCTCCTGCCATGATTATTGCGAGGAACTTTTTCATAATAGATTCTCCTTAAATTAAGTAATACGCTTATAAATTAAGTAACATTTAGCTTACTATTAGTATTATACACCTAAAAAATTTAGTTGTCAATAGGTCAGGTCGTAGAAATTACACAAATGATATACAATTTGTAATAGCTGCGACGAAACGCGGCGAGTTCCGTTTATATGAGTGAAGATCTTCACAGAAAAGGAGGTGCCTGTGTGAACGACGAGGAAATAATAAAGCTGTTCGAGGCGCGGGATGAAAAGGGGATATCCGCCGCCGGGGAGCGCTACGGAAAGCTCCTGCGCAGCGTTGCGAGGGGGATACTCCGCAGCGAGCAGGACGCTGAGGAATGCGAAAGCGAAGCGCTGCTGCGCGCCTGGAACTCGATACCTCCCGCCAGACCGGAGCGCCTATGCGCCTATCTTTGCAGGATAGCAAGGCGGCTGGCTCTGGACAGGTACGACTACAACAACGCGGACAAGCGCCGTGCGGAAACGCTCCCGATAGAGGAGCTTGCGGAGTATATAGGCGGCTCCGGGGACGCGGCGGACAGGCTCTCCGAGCGTGAGCTTACCGGTCTGCTGAACGGATTCCTCCGCGGGCAGGATAAGACCACGAGGGTGATTTTCATGCGGCGGTTCTGGTTCGGAGATACCACCGCCGGTATAGCTGAGCGGCTTCACGTCAGCGAAAGCATGGTGAAGTCGCGAATTTCCCGCACTCTGAAGAAGCTGCGGGAGTACCTCAGGAAGGAGGGCTACGATCTATGAAAGACATAAAAAAGCTTAACAGCGCTCTAAACGACATCGACGAGCGACTTATAGAAGAAGCCGCTCAGGGGGGCAGGGCGCGTTCCGTGCCGGGCTGGGTAAAGTACGGCGCGGTGATCGCGGGCGGCGCGGCGGCTGTTATCGCCGTGTGCATATTTACGTCCGGCGGCGGTTCCAGGGGAGTCGACCTTATAGCGCAGAGCGGCTCGCAGACTCAGTACTCTGCGGCTGATTTTACCTCTGCGGAGGAAATGAAGGTCTCCGCTTCCTACGACTGCTGGTCGGCAGGGCTGATGTTCAACACTGACGACAGCACGTTCACGCTGTTTCCGTGCGACGTGTTCGATTCAACGCCCGTCGGGACTTACACGGTAAGCGGAAGTTACATTTCGCTGTACTTCACGCAGCTTGACGATGTGAAATACCGCGGCAGACTGAGCGGGGACGGCAAAGAGATAACGATAGTGAATCCGGACGAGCTGCTGTATAGCTGGGTGCTCCTGGCGGACAGCGGCTCGGAAAAGATAATCGCTGAAAACGGCGGCGAGTATCCCGAAATAGTATTCAGATGGAGCAGCGGCGGGGTGATATCATGCGGAACGTCTGAAGCAACACGTGAGGAAACCGCGGAACACATCGTTGACGAATGGTCTCCTGAAGAAGCGAACGAGATGATAAAGGGCATTCTCACCGAGGACGACGAGGAGCAGGCGCTCCTGAGCCAAATTGAACAGGTGCAGGAGGAAACGAAAGCGCTTCAGGATGACTTTGACAGGCTGTCCGGAGCCGCAGGAACGGCAGAGTCCGAATCCCTCTCCGGGGATATTGAGGAGCTTGACAGAGTCATTGGCGAAAAAGTACAGCAAAGCCGAGAACTTAGCGGCATGCTTGACAGATACCGCGCTGACCGTTCAGAACGCATCATGCGTGCATTAGTGAGCGGTAATGACCCGCTGAGCATTGATAACGTAAGGGTAACGGCGTACAGCGGCTATGATGAGTGGACGGGCGTAAATCATTACGGTATCGACCTGACCAGCCCGTATATGACGGAGGAAACGGAGATAACCGCTTTCCTGGACGGCACTGTGATTAAGGCTGCGGACAGCGGCTGGAACTTTGGCTTAGGGAAGTACATCGTGATAGACCACGGCAGCGGAATAAGTACGGTATACGCCAGCCTGGGCAGCGTGGACGTCAGCGAGGGGCAGGAGGTCAGCGCCGGAGATACGATAGCCAGAGCCGGCATGACGGGCCGCAGCACAGGGATACACCTGCACTTTGAGATTCGCGAAAACGGCGAGCCGAGCAAGCTGATGAACTCCTACGGGAAAGTGAAGCTCTGCTGGGTGGTCGGCGGAGACGGCGGTCTTATCTCTGAGGTGATGGACGGCTACGGCGGATACTACGGTCATAAGGGCATAGACATCACGGCGGAGCGCGGAACTCCGGTACTTGCCGCCGCAGATGGGAAGGTCTATACTGCCGAGTGGACCGTCGGCTACGGAAAATGCGTGATGATAGACCACGACGGGTACGTCACGGTTTACGGTCATCTTGACGATATCTATGTATCCGACGGGGAGAAAGTAAACAGGGGCGACGCTATCGGAACGATAGGAAGCACCGGGTATATTACAGGCACGGCGCTTCATTTCGAGGTGCGCTTCGGGGATACTGACGAATATGTGTGTATCAATCCGCTGAGTATGCTCCCGGAGCATGCGCGGACTTCCTACTGCATTGAGGAATCGTGAACGTCGGAATCTACTGCGGGATAAAAAAGAGCAGAGCTGCAAAAAGCGGCTCTGCTTTTCGTTATTCGCTGATAAAGCTGATGAATTTTTCGGAGGTCTGCCTTACCTGTTCAGCCAGGCTCCGAAGCCGGAATGAACACCAGGTTTCCGTCCGGCTGCTCGACCGTTACCCGGCTGTCCGATACCAGCGCATCGGCAGCGGAGCTGTCGGAATGGTAGTAGTCGGCGGTGTAGATGAAGAACGCCGCAGCCACAATAGTTATCACGGCAAGAACTGCAATAAGTAATTGCAGTCTTGTCCTTTTTGGTTTTCCTGTCATTTTGTGTCCTCGCTTTTGCTCATAGCGTATTGTATATTAATAATAGTATATTCAGCGGAATATGTGGATCGCGCCTATAGCATATTTGCCGCGGAGTGTAAATAGATGGGTAAGCCGCATAACTGATTTGAGGAGTTTTTCAGCGAGCAGGTCACAGAGCAGGAGTTTTCCCTTGACACGCCTTTAGATGTACAGTATAATTGTTGTAAACAACTAAAAACTCGATGATGAATCCGGAGAGATTGCCGGATTTGTTTCAAGAGATTTAAAAAATTATTAGAATAGTGCAAAAAAATGTCTTCTGGCTTGCTTTATGAGTAAAGGACAATACCGAAAACGGCTGTAAGGTGTTGCCACTAAGGACAAGGAGGTCACTGATGTGCTGATAATCACGAGCGACAATTTCTCTCAATATTACCGGGAACACATTCAGACAGTGTATCGGATAGCGCTTGGAATCATACGTATACCCGAGGAAGCCGAGGATATAGCCGCGGACTGCTTCACGGCAATGATAAACAAGGCGGAATTCAACGACGAGAACCATCTGAAGGCGTGGCTTATAATCACTGCCGAACACAAGGCGCTGAACGTGGCGAAGTCCGCGCGAATGAAAAGAACAGTGCCGCTGGATTCGCTCCCCGAGCGTTCTGCGGAGCCGTGCGGGCGCAAACAGGAGCTCCGTGAAATGGTGCTGGGACTTCCGGACAAGCTGAAAACTGTAACGTACCTTTACTACTACGAAGATATCCCGGTCAGCGACATCGCGGCGGCGGTCGGGATAAGCGGAAACAACGTATACCGGCGGCTTGCGCAGGCGCGGAAACTGCTTAAACTTGCATTAAAGGAGGGAGAGCTATGACAAAGCAGGAGCTTATAAATACATACGATTCCATGTCTATGCCGGAAGAGCATGTCGAAGCCATCGAAGCAAGGCTTAAAAAGCTCTACGATAACCCTTCCCCCTCTTCCGCGCCCGAAGTCCCGGAGAAATCCACCAGGGAATACAAGTTTGACAGAAAGAAGCCGTCCGCTGTAAAGGCTGCTGTGATCTCTATTTCTGCCGCGGCAGCGGCTGTGCTTCTGGTGTTCGGCGGAAGGTATCTGATAAATGGACTTCCGATATTCTCTGATCCTCCGCTTGACGCCGAAACTGAAGAAACCTCGGAACCGCCCTATGACACGGAGGAGATACGCTTTGAAAGCGCGGACGACATTCCCGGGTACGAGCGCGCTGGATGTTACGACGAATACGAGCATTCCCTGATCCCTGGCGCGGACAGCGGCAAGGCGGGTCCCCTATTCACTCAGCGGCTGCGCGATGGGAAGCCGGTTTCAGTCGTGCGCATAAAGATCACTTCCGCGAACTCCTGGGACGAAATGAATTACACCGAATACCACGCGGTAATTACAGAGTGCCTTTCCGGAAAGCAGCTTAACCTGAATATTTCAAATGAGGTAACTTTCCGGCTTGGAAGCACGCATTCTGAACAGATTATCGGCGAGCCTTCCCTTGCCGCGGGCGACGAGCTTATTGCAGCCGCAGCCGAGGACGGCGGTGAGAAATCCCTTGTTGATCCCGAAGAGCTGCTGTTCGAGTGTTTCACGGTCAAAGGACGGAATTTCGCGGCGCAGCGGCATTGGTATTGGCTCGACCTTGCGGATAACGCCTTTAACCATCAGCACGGAGATATCCGCCGTATCACTACTGTAACCGATGATCCGGTTTCTTACTACGGCATATATGAGCAGGGCGAGCTTGCCGCAGCGCTGGAGAAACTGGTGCTTGCCTCGGACGAAGCGCTTTCCCTCGGCACAGAGCCGCTTCCAGGCCTGTACAGCGATTTCACGCTTGATTTCGGGCTTATCGAGCCGTTCTGCTATTATTGGTTCGATGAAAACAACGAGCTTATCAGCATCGACGCGCGGGAAGACATTTTCGGAAACGTCCACGGTCTGGACAACGATGACGTTCCCGACGTGTACTGCGCTGGCTTCTGCGAGGACGAACTCGGCTGGTATATGCAGGCTTCCAATAGAAACGGCGGCGACAGCATGTACTGGATACCAAAAAAAGATCCGGAGCATATGTACCGATATGATTTCGGCAGCGACAGTTCGCATACAAGAAGCGATTACTCCGAGCGCTATATTAGGCAGGGGAAGGGCGGCTGGTCGTTCTCCGACCCGAACAACGACGGCAGCTTTTACGCTTCCGCACAGCAGATAAGCGGCAGGCAGCAGGTCGAAAACTATGTCGGGAAGATATCCTGGCTCGGCAAGGAAAAGCTCTGCGCTGATCACGGAGAGAGCTGGGCGGCGGAGTTCAACAAGTGGTACGACTGCGGCGAAACAATTGAAATGGACGGGTTCAGCTATACCCGCAGGTTGCTGATGGGCGCAGGCGGCGGGAAACCTCCCTATTATTACGGCGTGGGTGACGTCTGGCTCATCGACCACACCGACACAAGAATAGTCGCGGCGTTCCGCTTTACCGCCGATGATGATGTCAGCAATCATGCTGCTGCGCGGTATTTTATCCTCACTGCGGAATACCAGAACGGAACATGGCAGGAAAGCTGGCAGGAGCGTACAAATATCGACGCAATGATGATGCAGGGAGTTATCGCGCCTGCAAATTTCAGCTCCGGATACCGCGACGAGCGGTTCGCGTGGGGTACGGACTACTATGCTGCGCTGATAACCACAGGTTCTGACCTGTTTAGCTATGACCGGGCAACTGATGAATACTACCTGATAAATTCCTACGAGTACTCGCGTTATCTACAGATCGACGATGTGCTGTATATTATCGGGCAGGAGCCCGACAGCAGCGGAATGTACCTTTCGGCTTATCAGGTAGGTTCGGGAGAGCTTTCGTTCCAGAGCCCGTATATAGCGGGAAGTTCAGCAAAGGAGTTATTCCTTTCGCCGGACAAGAAATACATTATGATAGTAACAGCCGATGGCGATGGGCAGGAGCGGCTTTATGTCTGCGACCGGTATACAGCCGAGTTTGTTGCAGCGGCTGTGAATACCTCCGGTGAAACGCAGTTCGCGCTGGACGACAGCGGATTCACTATAACGAAAGACGGCATGGAACAGCGTACCGACTATGATTTTGAAAGCCTCGACGGAGGGCAGGGAGGTTCATCAGGCATACAGTCCGATGGTGAAAGCGGCTACATTCTCGTAACCTCCCCGTACATAAACCGCGGTGAAATGCAGACCACTTTCGTTGAAAGCTCGCTGTATTATTACAATACGGCTGAGAAAAAATACAGTCTGCTGATTAAAGGAAATTTCAAGGCGGGCGTCGAGGACGGAAAAACCGTCTACGTGGTAATGGACGCAGGTCAGGGATACTGCGTTTACAGCGCAGAAAACGGAGATTGCCGGACGCTCGTGGACAGCGCATTCTTTGAGCTTCATGAAGTTCCGTCTGATAATTTCACAGTTGAGGTGCGTTCAGGCAGAAATCTTGCTATGATATTTGAGGACGCTAATAATACAGTCTGGCAGTTCGATAAGTACACCGGAAAGTTCATCACGGGCGAAATGCCCGCCGGTGAGGATCCTCTGCTTACGGAAAACGCCCCGGCTGAGGGCGGGGCGTACTACGATGATGTGTTCAAAGAATTTAACATGAATCCTTCCATCACAGGGTATTCTTCCTATGAGGATCTGATCGGCCTTATGAAGGAAGCGGAGACACACTACGGCTCAAAAGCGCAGTTTGATCTGTGCCGTACGGTGCGCGTCCTGCCGCAGAAGGAGGCGCGGAAGTATGTCGGATCTTCTGGCGATAGAACTGTCTACGAGGTTCAGATAATAGAAAATCTGATAACCGGGGAACAGCTTGACAAAACTGTAATGCTTGTTATGACGATGGGTTCGCCGGAGATTCAGGAAAAGGGCGACCCTATCTACGCGCCGGGCGAGCTTTTCACCTGCACAATGCTTGAGGACGCTGAGAAAGGCTGCATGCAGGCGGTTTACGGTTATCGCTACGACGTTCGGCTTGACGGAAACAACAGAATAGCATATTCCCGCCGGAATCTGGAGCTTGACGGTCTGGCTCTCGCAGATTCGCAGGATATATCGGTAAGCGCAGTGACGAGCACATCAAAGAACCCCGCTGTATATTCTCAGCGTCTGCCGCTTTCGTCGGTTGCGGATTTTGTGGCAGGAGAATGGTCAAAAAAAGGGATAGGATAGAGATTATCCACATATTAAATGCTGAAGCGGGGCTGGAAACAGTCCCGCTTCTTTATGTAATGAGTCGTTACCGGGTTGTTATCCGCAGCTAAGTCAAAGATAAGCCTTATCAAAGATCAGCCTTATAATAGGAGATCAACCCGAGATTTTTCGGTTTTTGCGTTCGGCTCAATGGAGCCTCGTCTTAGTCAAAAAAGCAAAAACGCCAGTCCCACTCCGGGACTGGC
>ENA-OPSJ01001475-OPSJ01001475.1-human-gut-metagenome-genome-assembly--contig:-NODE-1475-length-17673-cov-2.497389_pt1 | contig 17673 bp, 13 predicted proteins | sample MGYA00241801_ERZ501893 | MGnify/ENA primary metagenome ERZ501893 (study PRJEB25962, sample SAMEA2042219) | human gut metagenome | biome: human gut; feature: human-associated habitat; material: faeces...
TCATGCGCATATTTATATCCGATCCCCTTCCCAAGCTTCTCATGCCCACCATAATGTGCATCCTGCAGATGAACAGGAACCGTAGTCCTGGTCTTTTTGACAGAGTCCATGGCAGAAAAGATCGCGTTTACAGCGGCATTGCTCTTTGGTGCACATGCCATATAGGTGACTGCCTGTGAAAGAATGATCTGTGCTTCCGGCATGCCGACACGCTCAACTGCCTGGGCAGCAGCAACAGCCACACAGAGTGCCTGCGGATCTGCATTTCCGATGTCCTCAGAGGCAAGGATCATGATCCTGCGCGCAATAAACTTGATATCCTCCCCTGCGTAAAGCATCTTGGCAAGATAATAGACAGCCGCATCCGGATCGGAGCCACGCATACTTTTGATAAAAGCAGAAATGATATCATAATGATTATCCCCCTGCTTATCATACTGGACCACACGCTTCTGGATGCATTCAGAAGCGACATCAAGTGTCAGATGGATATAACCGTCATCACTCTTTGGCGTTGTCAGGATCCCAAGTTCCACGGCATTCAGTGCACTCCGCGCATCACCTCCGGCCATATCAGAAAGAAATTCAAGCGCGTCGTCATCGATCACAGCACCATAATTCCCCATTCCCTTATCACAGTCATTGACTGCACGCATGATCAGCGTGCGGATATTCTCCTGACTCAGAGCCCTGAGCTCAAAAATAATAGAACGGGAGAGAAGAGCACCGTTGACCTCAAAATAAGGATTCTCCGTCGTTGCACCGATCAATATGATCGTTCCATCCTCCACAAATGGAAGAAGATAATCCTGCTGTCCTTTATTAAAACGATGGATCTCATCGATGAACAGAATGGTCTTCTTACCATACATACCAAGCTGTTCCTGCGCTTCCTTTACGACCTGCTCCATATCCTTCTTGCCCGCAACCGTAGCATTGATCTGAGTAAAATTGGCACGGGTCGTATTCGCGATCACCTTAGCAAGCGTCGTCTTACCAGTCCCCGGAGGCCCATAAAAAATAACAGAAGTCAGCTTATCCGCCTTGATCGCACGATATAACAATTTATCCTTCCCCACAATATGCTCCTGCCCGACAACCTCATCCAGAGTAGTAGGACGAAGCCTCGAAGCCAGAGGCGACTCCCGATCCAGAGTCTTAGATTTGGCATATTCAAATAAATCCATAACAATACTCCAATCTGAAAAATTCGTACATTTGTTCCCAGTATACCTGCTTTTCAAAGGAAATTCAACTATCCACACTGTTTTGTTATGAAAATCACAAAATCCCTTGCTTATCACAAGTTAAAGTGTTAAAATACTAATATGTGAAACATAACAGAATGTAAGCTAAAGGAGCAGGAAAATGGGTAAAAAAATCAGGACGGAAGAGGTTGACCATCTTTTTGAGGCAATCCTTTGTTTGAAGAATAAAGAAGAGTGCTACACCTTCTTCGAAGATGTATGTACGATCAACGAACTTCTTTCTCTTTCACAGCGTTTTGAGGTGGCTAAAATGTTAACTGACAAGCGCACATATCTGGATATCTCCGAAAAGACCGGAGCCTCAACCGCAACCATCAGCCGAGTAAACCGTTCCCTCAACTACGGAAACGACGGCTACGAAATGGTCTTCGAAAGAATGAAAGCCAAAGAAAATAAAACAGAAGAATAAATAAAAAACGGAGCCCGCAGGGATCAGAGAATCCCCACAGGCTCCATTTTTTATTTACAGCACTTTCCCCAACACCCAGGGCGACGCCGCCAGGCACGCCCGTTCCCAGTCTAAAGCCGCGTGGCCAAGAAGGGGGGAGTTTGAGGGGGGAACTTCGGCCTTCGCAGACTCCGAGATACTTCCCCCCTCAGGGGTTTGTCACTTCTGCGAAGCCATAAATTCATAAACATCTTTAGAAATCTTCGCAATAGTATTCTGTGCCTCAGAATTACTCTTCACCCCATTAGAAAGCACTGCAATCACATAAGGGTGCGTGGCATCGAAAACAATAGCAATATCGTTTTCAACCACTCCCAGCTTTGCATCAGAAAGCTCCCCCGTCTTATTCGCCGTCTTAACCCCATCCGGCACCCCAACCGGGATCTTCGTCTTCACAGTCTGCCCCTTCAGCAATTCCAGCATATCGGAATCTGCCTTCTCATTAACAAGCGTTCCATTATAAATATCCGACAAAAGCCGACAACAATCCGAAGCACTCACATAATTATCATCCGTCGGTTCCTTCGCAAGGAACTCCCGTCCAAGATGAGTACTGGTATACTCCCTCTCCTGACAAAATTCATTAACCACAGCCGCTCCCGCAGCAAAATCCCCATTTCCAAGCTGTCTCACCAGCTCATTTGCCGCATCATTATCACTAACCGTGATCATCTTCGTAAGCAGCGGCTTCAACGTACTCTCATACTCCGCAGAAGCCGTATCCGTTCCATCCGGATAAACCATCTTATCATAAACAGCCGCCATAATAAACGCCTTGATCACACTCGCAGACTTCATAGCCACTTCCGCATTCACCGTACTATACGCCTGCGTAGAAAGATCCATCACAGAAACAGCCCAGCTTTCCCCCTGCTTTTCCTGCACATCCACATAATCTTTCTCAATCTTATCTGTAAGTGCAGAAAGATGCTTCCCGATCGCAACCGTATCCGGTGCAACAATACTGAAATACTCATCAATACCATCCGCGACCGCCTTTGCCATCGTCTCATGGTTCGCTGCATTGGTGATATACAGATCATCATTCTGATTACTCATAAATCCCATCTCAAGGATCGCAACAGGAACAGTACTCCAGTTGGTTCCCGTCATATTATCAGAAGAGATCACCCCAAGATTTCCAAGCCCGGTCGCATCACAGTAATGATTGATGATACAGCTTGCAAGCGTATTGCTTTTCTCAATGATATCCTGGCTTAAATACTGATTGGAAGAAGTAGGAGCCATCGTAAGTGCTCCGGCAGAAGAAGAACTGTCAGCACCATTGGCATGGATACGGACGGTGATATCAGCGCCTTTTTCTGTTGCAAGCTCTGCACGCTCCTTATTGCTGATCGCAGCATCATTATCTTCTCTTGTCATAACGACATTGTATCCCCGGGAAATAAGTTCTTTCTGGAGAACAAGAGAAACTTCAAGGTTTACCTCGTACTCAGGTACATTTGAAAAATTTCCGCTGGTTCCGGTCGTGGCTTTGTTTTTGGTCTGGGAAGAACCCGGAGCCATCGGTTCCTGTGCACTCATATCTACCCAGGATCCCTGATGTCCTGCATCGACGCAGACTGTAAAATTACCCTGAGTGGAAGCAGTGCTGTTCTCTGTGTTGGCAGCAGACCAGTCCATGCCGTCAGAAGAGCCGGAGGAACTGATCGTTCCCTCTTCCTGTGGCTCAGAGGTTTCATCTGTACTTTCAGATGCCTGTTCAGAAGAAGGTGGTTTGATCATAGCCTGTCCTTCCTCGCTTTCATAGGTTGTTTCCGCAGCAGAAACAACTGCAGGGGAAACAAAGATCAGACTGCCGAGAAGCAGTGCGGTCAAAAATCTTTTCATAAAAAATACCTCCTGAAAAAATGTTTTTGTATAGAAAAAATTACAAATTTGCAAACCATTCTGATATAATAAACATATACAGAAAGCAGAAATGATTTTCAAAACTGCCGTTTTTATGATAAGCGATAATTGATCTTTTGGCAAGATAAAGGTGACAGCGAATTTTCTTGCAACTATGATCCAAAAATCTTATAATAAAACATATCTGAAAATAAGGAAGAGAGAAAATGAAAAACAAGATTTTAACCAAAATTGTAATCAGTAGTCTGACCGCAGCATGTCTGATCGCTCAGCCGTGTTATGCGGCAGAAACTACAGCATCACAGACGACAGAAGATCCGGATCATCATCCAGAACCGGCACCGGAAGAAACAGCAGCGGTTCAGGAAGGACAGGGAACCCTGTCACCGCCATCAGAATCTAAGGGGGACAGTGTATTTGGCAGTTCCGCAGATTCAGAGAGCGCAGCAACGGATGAGAAACTTCAGGGAGTTTTATCAGGTCTTGCACTTCCGTCAGGAAATGGAACCTGGTCCGTGTATGTATGTGATCTGGTCAATAATACAGAAGGTGCTGTTCAGGATGCCAGAATGCAGGCAGCGAGTCTGATCAAGCTCTATATCATGGGCGCTGTTTATGAGAATTATGACAATATTATCGCACAGTACGGACAGTCCAGTGTTGATTCCAATCTGAATTCCATGATCACAGTCAGTGACAATGATGCTGCCAACACACTGGTCAGCTATCTGGGAAGTGGAGACAGCAGTGCAGGAATGAGCGTGGTGAATGATTTTTGCAGTCAGGAGGGATATTCCAGCACACATATGGGAAGGCTTCTTCTGGCAAGCAATCAGTATGATGATAATTACACATCCGTTTCGGACTGTGGACATTTCCTCAAGAAGGTTTATAAAGGAAACCAGGAGTCCGATGCACATGCACAGGCAGAATTTGCTTTACTTGCAGCACAGACCAGGAGAAATAAGATACCGGCACAGATGCCGTCGGGTGTCAGTGTTGCGAATAAGACAGGAGAACTTTCGGATGTAGAGAACGATGCAGGGATCATCTATAATTCACAGAATGATCTGATCATCGTCTTTATGTCAGAGAATGTTCCGCAGCCGGGATCAGCACAGAGCACGATCGCTTCCCTGAGCAGACAGATCTATGATTCTTACAATTCCTGAGAGAATTGTAAAAATAAAATAATCCCAAAGGAGGATACTACTATGAAAGAGAAAACATCATTTTTCAAATGGATGGCACTGTTTGTACTTGTTTTTACCTTATCCCTTCCAGTGACAGCAAAGGAAAGTTTTGCAGGGACAATGTACAGCGTCAGTGTAAGTAAGGGATACCTTGCATTACGCACAGCCAAGGCGTATGACAGCAGCAACGAGATCGGAGAACTGTATACAGGAGATACCGTAGAGGTTATGGATACCAGTGACAATACCTACTGGTATGTATATTCTGCAAAACTTGGTAAATCCGGCTATGTAAATCGCAACTATCTCGTGGCCCAGGGTGGTGGCTCCTATGCAGGAGGTTCCAGTTATACAGTCAGTGTGAGCAAGGGATATCTTGCACTTCGTACCGCCAAAGCATACGATAGCAAAAATGAAATCGGAGAACTTTACAGCGGAGATACCGTACAGGTACAGGATACCAGTGACAGCACCTACTGGTATGTATACGCACCGAAGCTTGGCAAATCCGGCTATGTAAACCGTAACTATCTTGTAGGAGGCGGTTCCTACACAGGAGGCTCCAGCTATACAGTCAGCGTGAGCAGTGGATATCTTGCACTCCGTACTGCCAAAGCATACGACAGCAGCAATGAGATCGGAGAACTTTACAGTGGTGATACCGTGCAGGTACAGGATTCAAGTGATGGCACTTACTGGTATGTATATGCACCGAAGCTTGGCAAGTCCGGTTATGTAAATCGCAATTATCTTGTAGGTGCAGGTAGCAGCACACCGTCAGTCGTGACCAAAACAGTCAGTGTGAGCAAAGGATACCTCGCACTTCGTACCGCCAAAGCATATGATGACAAGAATGAGATCGGTCAGCTCTACAGTGGAGATACTGTACAGGTACAGGATACCAGCGATGGTACTTACTGGTATGTATATGCACCGAAGCTTGGCAAGTCCGGTTACGTAAATAAGAACTATTTATATTAAACAATAATAAAAGATTCCCGTCATGTAACAGTGGCGGGAATCTTTTTGGTAAAATTTATTTCTTTTTCTTTGGGTCATTCTCTCGAAGACTGTCGATCATCTGCTCGATGATCGTTTTTTTCATGTAGACATCAAAACTGAGCAGGCAGATGAAGGAAAATAATTTCAGGAAATCCTGATCTTCCTCCGGTGCATCCTTGAATGTACTCTGTGCAGTCTGATAATTTCTGACCAGTTCTTTCTGAAGGGCTTCGATCTGCCCCTTCTCCATGCTGAAAACTTCCTCATAGATGGAAGTCAGATCCAGTTCTTCCTGTGACTTGAAATATTTGTCCGTGATCGGATTCAGGAGCGTCTGGATGTCATTGATAGAAAGAATATTTTTGAAATAGTAAATAAAGATCAGAACCAGGAGATGCTCTCTGGAATAACGCTTCTTCTCCGGCGATGGCAGAAGATTATTCTTGGCATAATTGTTGATCATGGTCTTGGTAAGGATCTTGTCATCCTGATAACGCTTGGAATGTGCGAGCTGTCCTTCCATAAAAGTTGTTACCTGGTCCATATAAAGATCAATATTCGGGATGTCTTCTGGCTTAATGTATCCAATTCCGGAAACCCAGTCCAGAATATGTCTGATCATAGCTTCATTATCTGTTGACATAATTACCACTTTCCTCTCTCTTCTGGTCTTTATTATATAGTTTTAAATACTACTTGTAAACATTTTTCTAAAGGAATTTGTTATTTTGGCGGTAAGTACGGGGTGAGATTCCATAAAAATTCTTGAAAGCCCTGGAAAAGTGGAGCTGATTGGGATAGCCGACCTGTCTGCTGATCTCTCCTACAGGAAGCTCTGTGATCTTGAGAAGTTCAGCGGCTTTTTCCATGCGGTATTGGATCAGAAATTCCTGCGGGGACTGACCGAGGGTGTCACGGAAAACTTTGCCGAAGTAACTGCGGTCCAGATTGCAGCGGCGTGCCATATCCTCAACAGTGATCGCACGGGAATAATTCTGAGAGATAAAAGCCACCGCTTCATTTGCATAATACTGTGCGCGTTTGCCGCCCTGGGTGCGCCGTCTGGAGGAAGAACCGCTGACCAGCGCGTCCATGATGAGAAAAAGATGTCCGATCAGATGATAGGAAGATTCCTGAGAGTGTGTGGCAAGATGCAGGATTTCATTTTTGAGCCGTTCTCCATCCTGCGGTGTGCGTGGAAGATAGACCGGAGAAGCAGAAGAAAGCCCGGAACCTTCCAGGATCTCCTTTGCCCGAAGGCCGCTGAATTCGATCCAGGCATATTCCCATGGATCTTCACGGTCTGCAAAATAAGTATTTACGCGGTCCGGCTCGATCAGGAATCCCATCCCGCCCTGAAGCTGATATTCTGTAGAGTGGGAATTCTCGTCATCGACCAGAAGCGTCCCTTTGCCTGAAATAATATAATGGAACAGGAAATGATTCCGTACAAAAGGCCCATAGGAGTGCAGCGGGCGGCACTTTTCATACCCGTACTGGTAAAGTGTAAGATCCATAAAACGGTCATCTGAAAACATATGAAACAAGACTTTATCCATATTTTATCCTCCATGAAACATAGAAACTGGTTAATATTACTAAAAAATATCAATTAAAATTGTTAGTAATACACGAAATTTGCATGTTTTTCTATATTATATATCATAATGAGTCTATACTTCAACTTTATTCTTTAAAAAACGAATAAAGGTATAAAAGTGCTGTCATGAGAATATTTACGGAAAGAAGTCCAGATGATATTATTTTAGATGAAAAGTGACGGAAATCCGTTCAGGATCCAAAATACTATGGCCGTGGTACTAAAAGAAAAACAGGAAGGGAGAGAAGTGCAATGAAGAAAAAATTAATTCTTGCAGGAACCGTTCTTATGGGAGCAGGACTTGCTCTTGTCGGATGCGGAGATTCCTCAAAGACTTCTGACGGCAAAACCAGGATCGAAATGGTTCAGTACAAACCGGAGGCAGTCAAAGCCTTTGAAAAGATGGAAGAAAAATTCAATGAAACTCATGATGATATTGAACTGACGATCGAATCACCAAACGAGGCAATGACGATCCTCAAGACAAGATTTATCAAGGAAGACCAGCCGGATATCATCGGGATCGGCGGAGATGTGAACTATTCCAATTTTGTGGATTCAGACATGCTGATGGATATTTCAGATTTCGATGGCCTGAAAGATATCAAACAGGCATATCTCGATATCGACAAAAATCTGGAATTTGTTCCGGAAGACGGCACTTACGCAGTTCCGTATGTGGCAAATGCAGCCGGAATCCTTTACAACAAGGAAATGTTCGAGGAAAACGGCTGGGAGATCCCGACAACCTGGGATGAATTTATAGAACTTCTTGATACGATCAAGGCTTCCGGGCAGCGCCCGCTGTACTTTGGATTTAAGGATACCTGGACCTGCCTTGCACCGTGGAATGCCATGGCATGTGATCTTTCACCGGCAGATGTCTGCCAGCAGGTCAACAAAGGAGAGACAACTTTTTCCAAAGAATACAGAGAACTTGCTGACAAGATCATACAGCTCCTTCCGTATGCTCAGGATGATCCGTATGCATACAGTTACAACGATGCCTGCACCGCTTTTGCGAGAGGCGAATCTGCGATGTACTGTATCGGAAGTTACGCAGTTCCACAGATCTTGTCTGTGAATCCTGATATGCAGATCGATTCCTTTGTATTCCCGGCAAACGACAATGCAGACAAACAGGTGCTGAATTCTGGTGTAGACCTTCAATTTTCGGTTATGAAGGACTGCAAAAATAAAGAAGCCGCTTATGAAGTTCTGCGATTTATGCTTGAGGATGAAAATATTCAGATTTACCTGGACGAGCAGAATGCAGTTCCATGCAAGGAAGGTGACTTTGAACTTCCGTCCATGCTTGACGGCGTGAAAGAATACATCGAAAACGACAAAATGACAGACTATCAGGATCACCATTATCCGTCAGAAATGGCCGTAGATGCAATGATCCAGACCTATCTTATGGATGGTGATGCAGACAGCTTCCTTGCAAAATTCGATAAAGACTGGATACGCTACAACCGTGACCTGATACGAAAAGTCCAGAAGTATGAGGAAGAACATGGAGAGGGAGGAAATGAATCATGAAAGGAAATGAAAGAAAACGCACATTTATGCTGATCACCATTCCGGTGCTTATCCTGTTTTTTACCTTTAATACACTGCCTCTGATCAAAGGATTTATTTACAGTTTTACGAACTTCAAGGGTTATGGCAGCTATGAATGGGTAGGCCTTCGAAACTATATCGATCTTTTTCAGGATGCCCGCGTGGGAAAATCTTATCTGTTTACCTTTAAGTTTGCAATCGTGGCAACGATCATCGTAAATGTGGTAAGCCTGATCCTTGCACTCGGTCTGAACAGCAAGATCCGTGCAAAAAGCACACTCCGCGGGATCTATTTTATCCCGAATGTCCTCGGAGGACTGGTAGTCGGCTATATTTTCAGTTTTATTTTTACATATATTCTTCCGACGATCGGAGACAGACTGGGAATCGGATTTTTGAGCAGCAGTATGCTTGCGAGCACGAAGTCTGCATGGTTTGCGATCGTGATCGTTGCGGCATGGCAGGCGATCGCGATGAACACGATCATCTATATCTCAGGTCTGCAGACAGTTCCGGAGGATGTTTACGAGGCAGGTGCGATCGACGGCGCGACAGGATGGAGCAAGTTCAAAAACCTTACGTTCCCGCTGATCATCCCGTTTTTTACCATAAATATGGTTCTCTGCATGAAAAACTTCCTCATGGTATTCGACCAGATCATGTCTTTGACAAAAGGTGGTCCGGCACAGAGTACAGAGTCTATTTCCTATCTTATTTACCGAAACGGAATGGATGGAGGACAGTTTGGGTTCCAGAGCGCGAATGCGGTGCTTTTCTTCGTAGTCATCGTTGCGATCTCTGTATTCCAGCTTACATTTCTGAATAAAAAGGAGGAGCAGTTATAATGAAGAAAAATCAGGTCGCAGGCAAAACAAACTGGCCGGTCACGATCCTTTTGATCCTTGGATGTATCACGATCTTTTTTCCATTATATATGGCAGTAGTGATCGCTTTCAAAAAGCCGTCAGAGATGACAAATGATATTGCAGGAGCACTTTCCCTGCCATCCTCCTGGAGCTTTTCAAACTTTACAGAAGCGATGAAGGTCACAGATTTCTGGAATTCTCTCGGAAATTCTCTGCTGATCACGATCGTGACGGTAGTACTTGCCATTCTGATCCATTCCATTGCCGGTTATGCAATCGGAAGAAACATGGCAAACAGTAAATTTTATAAATTTTCTTATCTCTATATTGTAAGTGGTATGTTCGTCCCGTTTGCGATCCTGATGATGCCGCTTGTAAAACAGACTTCTCAGATGGGAATCGGAAATCGTGTTGGTGTGATCGTGCTTTATGTGGTATTCTATATGCCAATGAACCTTCTTCTGTACTCCGGCTATCTCAAAAATATCCCGATGGCACTGGAAGAGGCAGCAAAAGTAGATGGCGCGAGCACATGGAAAACCTACTGGAGTATTATCTTTCCGATCATGAAGCCGATGCATGCGACAGTGGCAGTCCTCACTGCACTTGGAACATGGAACGATGTCATGACCCCGCTGGTCATCATGTCAGGAACCGGAAAGAACACACTTCCGCTTGCACAGCTGAACTTCCAGACACAGTTCGGAACCAACTACAACCTTGCATTTGCATCCTACCTGCTGGCACTGATCCCGATCCTGATCTTTTATCTGGTATGCCAGAAACAGATCCTCAACGGCGTTGTCAATGGAGCGGTAAAATAAACTTAATCATAAACTTATCAAAAGGAGAAGACATCTATGGCAATCGTATTTGACAAAGAAAACAGACTGTTCACCCTGTGCACAAAGAACAGCATGTATCAGATGAAAGCAGACGACAAAGGAATCCTGCTTCACACCTACTATGGAAGAAAAACAGACATCTGCGATTATTCCTACCTGATCCAGAGAAGAGACCACGGTTTCTCCGGAAATCCGGACGAGGCAGCAGGGGACAGGACATACTCCACAGATACTCTGCCGCAGGAATATTCTTCTTTTGGAAGCGGAGACTATCGTGAGAGTGCACTCGATATCCGCTATGATAATGGAACAAGAACTCTGGGGCTTCGTTATGAAGGCTATGAGATCATCAAGGGAAAATATTCCATTCCGGGACTTCCGGCAATGTATGCAGACGAAAACGAGGCAGAGACTCTCGTGATCACTCTTCGTGATGATGTGCAGGATGTCAGAGTAAAACTGTACTACGGAGTAGTGGAAGATCTGGATGTCATCACAAGAAGTGTCAGCGTGGAAAACCACGGAAAAGCACCGGTTCAGCTTGAGCGTGTGATGTCCCTCTGCCTGGACCAGCCGTATGGAGACTGGGACTGGATGACTTTCTATGGAAAACATGAGATGGAGAGACAGCTTTCCAGAACACCAATCCACCACGGTGTGCAGTCTGTCGGAAGCCTTCGCGGTGCATCCAGCCATCAGTACAATCCATTTGTAATGCTGGCAGATAAAAATGCGACAGAAACTTCAGGAGAGTGTTATGGATTTTCACTTCTGTACAGCGGAAACTTCCTCGCGGCAGCAGAAAAAGACCAGTTTGACCAGACCAGACTGATCATGGGAATCCATCCGGGAAATTTCGAGTTCCTTCTGAGAGAAGGCGAGATTTTCCATGCACCGGAAGTCATGATGGTATACAGCGCAGAGGGCTTCGAAAAAATGTCAAACTGCTACCACAAGGCAGTCCGTGAGCATGTATGCAGAGGCAGGTTCAAACTGGAACGCAGACCGGTCCTCATCAACAACTGGGAAGGAACCTATTTCGATTTCACCGGTGAAAAACTCCTCGAGATGGCGAAAGAAGCAGCTTCCTGCGGTGTGGAACTGTTCGTCATGGACGATGGCTGGTTCGGAAAACGAGATGATGATAACAGCGGTCTTGGAGACTGGCAGGTAAACGAGAAGAAATTAGGCTGCACGTTAAGCGAGCTGGCAGAGCGCATCCATGGTCTTGGAATGAAATTCGGTATCTGGTACGAGCCGGAATGTGTATCAGAGGACAGTGACCTTTACCGTGCACATCCGGACTGGGCGTTTACCGTGCCGGGCAGAAGACCGAACCGTGGACGTAACCAGCTTGTGCTTGATTTTTCCAGAGAAGATGTCAGAAATCATATCTTTGATGAGATGACCAAGGTCCTGGACAAAGCGAATGTCGATTATCTGAAATGGGATTTTAACAGAAGCATCAGTGATATTTACTGTGCAGCACTTCCGGCAGACCGCCAGGGAGAGGTTCCGCACCGTTATGTTCTTGGTCTGTATGAATTTCTGGACAGACTCGGAAAGAGATATCCGGATATGCTGATCGAGGGCTGCAGCGGAGGCGGCGGAAGATTTGACGCAGGAATGCTTCATTATACTTCTCAGATCTGGTGCAGCGATGATACCGATACGATCGAGCGTCTGAAGATCCAGTATGGAACTTCGTTTGCTTATCCGGTCAGCGCAGTGGGATCTCATGTATCTGCCTGCCCGAACCATCAGACAGGACGTTTCGTACCGTTTGAGACAAGAGCAGCCGTAGCGATGGCAGGAACCTTCGGATATGAACTGGATCCGGCGAAACTTTCAGAAGAAGAAAAAACGCAGATCCGTGGTCAGATCGAGGAATTTAAGAAATATTATGATGTGATCCACTTTGGAGATTATTACAGACTGACCAATGCGATGGAGGAAGGTCCTTATGCGGCATGGGAGTTTGTAAGTGAAGACGGAAACGAAGCACTTGTCAGCGTTGTGGCATCCAGAGTACGTGCAAACGATCCGGGAGTAAGAATCAGACTCCGTGGACTTAAGGAAAATCAGATGTATCTGGTAAATGGTGTGGAATATCCGGGCGGTGCGCTCATGCACGGCGGCATTCTTCTGGAAGAAGCAAAGAAAGAATACCAGAGCTGGAATTACCATATCACAGTAAAATAAAAACTACATATCAGAAGTTACAGGACAGAGAGATCAGGCAGACTGGTTTCTCTGTTTTTGTATTGGGAAAATGCAGTCTTGTCGAAGGAATTTCCTTTACCCTCCCGGGACTTTCATGTATAATGGAAAAAGACTGTAAAACATCAGTTCGACACAGATAACTTATTAACGTTTAACAGAAACAGGAGAAATCTAATGAGTATATATGACACACTGAATCCGCCTCAGCAGGAGGCAGTTTTTCATACAGAGGGGCCTCTTCTGATTCTTGCAGGAGCAGGTTCCGGCAAGACGAGAGTACTGACACACAGGATTGCCCACCTGATCGCTGACAAGGGCGTGAATCCATTCAATATCCTTGCGATCACTTTTACCAACAAGGCAGCGCAGGAGATGCGAGAGCGTGTGGATAAGCTGACAGGAGCGGATGGAATGAGCGTCTGGGTTGCGACTTTCCACTCTACCTGCGTCCGTATCCTGCGCCGCTATATTGACAGGCTTGGATATGACAATCGTTTCACCATTTATGACAGCGATGACCAGAAGACTCTGATGAAGGAAATCTGCCGCAAATTAAATATCGACACCAAGAAATACAAGGAGAGGTCCCTTCTTGCACAGATCTCCCATGCCAAGGACGAGATGATCACACCAGATGAGATGGAGATGAACGCAGGAGGAGATTTTAACCAGAAAAAAGTAGCCCAGGTCTACCGCGAATACCAGGCTGCACTCAAGAGCAACAATGCCCTGGATTTTGACGATCTGCTGGTCAAGACCGTAGAGCTTTTTCAGAACTGCGGGGATGTCCTGGAGTCCTATCAGGAGAAATTCCGCTATATCATGGTGGATGAGTATCAGGATACCAACACCGTACAGTTTAAATTCGTAAGTCTTCTTGCTGCCAGATATGGGAACTTATGCGTAGTAGGTGATGATGACCAGTCCATCTACAAATTCCGCGGAGCCAACATTGGCAACATCCTTGGATTCGAGCGGGTTTTCCCGGATGCGAAGGTGATCCGCCTGGAGCAGAACTACCGTTCCACCAAGAACATCCTAAATGCGGCGAATGAGGTGATCGCCAACAATGCAGCACGTAAGGAGAAACGTCTCTGGACAGAGAATCCAGAGGGAGAGAAACTTCACTTCCGCCAGTTTATGAATGGATTCGAGGAAGCAGAATACGTGATCGGAGATATTGCAAAGAAAAAGAGAGAACATCTGGCAGATTACAGAGAGTGTGCGATTCTCTACAGAACCAATGCACAGTCCCGTCTGTTTGAAGAGAAGTGCCTGAAGGCAAATATCCCATACAAGATCGTAGGAGGGATCAACTTCTACGCGCGTAAAGAGATCAAGGATCTGCTCTGCTATCTCAAGATGATCGATAACTCCGCAGACGATCTGGCAGTCAGACGTATCCTGAATGTACCGAAACGAGGAATCGGTGCAACGACTGTAGGACGTGTGCAGGATTATGCGGATTACATGAATGTGAGCTTTTATGATGCTCTGAGAGTGGCAGAGGAAGTTCCATCCATCGGAAGGAGCCTGAACAAGATTGAGGGATTTGTTACCTTTATCCAGTCACTCAAGAGCAAGGCACAGGCATACAGCGTTACAGAGATCCTGGAAGAAGTGATCGACCTCACCGGATACGTGGATGAACTCAAAGCAGAGGATACAGAGGAATCCAGAGCAAGGATCGAGAACATCGACGAGCTGATCTCCAAGACTGTTTCCTATGAGGAAGCAATGAAGGCAGAGGGCAGAGAAGCAACACTTTCCGGATTCCTGGAGGAGATCGCATTGATCGCAGATATTGATACAGTAGATCCGGATCAGGATTACGTTCTGCTCATGACTCTGCACAGTGCCAAGGGACTGGAATTCCCGTATGTTTACCTTGCAGGCATGGAGGATGGAATGTTCCCGAGCAGCATGTGTATCTTCTCAGATGATCCTACAGATATGGAGGAGGAGCGCAGGCTCTGCTATGTGGGAATCACAAGAGCAATGAAAGAACTGACCTTGACCAGTGCCCGCCAGCGCCTGGTCCGCGGAGAGACACAGTACAACAAAGTATCCAGATTTGTCCGTGAGATTCCGAGGGAGCTGGTAGAGCTTGGAACGACCATTCAGGAACATAAGCCGTCCATGCAGGAGACACCATCCCCTAAGAACAGCTACATGCAGATGCGTCAGACCTTCCGCGCGAAACCGTTTGAAGCACAGAACTTCAAAGTCACCAAGGCGGCATCACTGGATTACGGCGTAGGAGACACCGTCCGTCATATCAAATTTGGCGTTGGTATCGTCAGGGATATCGTAGAAGGCGGCAGAGATTATGAAGTAACCGTAGATTTTGACAAGGTCGGAGTCAAAAAAATGTTTGCAGGATTTGCAAAGTTGAAGAAAATCTGACCTTTTTCTTAAGAATTCTTAATGTTTTCGGACTTTGGTTGCTTACCCGGTCCGAGGATGATATACTGTTTACATGAGAAAGATGAAGGGAGTATATAATGAAGAAAGTTATGAAAGGTATCACCAGGATACTCCCGGCTTATGGAGTCTTTCCACTTATTTTTTCTTTTGTATTTAATTGTCTTGTTTATTCCGGCTCCAGAATGATCGCAGGCGGATGGTATCACCACAATATCGAGACCGGCGTGGACAGAAGCCTTCCTTTTGTCCCGCAGTTTCTTGTGATCTATTTCGGTTGCTATCTTTTCTGGGCTGTCAATTATATTCTGATTGCCAGGCAGGATCGACGCAGTGTGTACCAGTTTTTTACAGGGGATTTTATATCAAGATGTATCTGCCTTGGCTTTTTTCTTGCATACCCCACAACAAATACACGACCATTGATCACAGACGGCGGCTTATGGAACCAGGCAGCACTCTGGCTGTATTCCATAGATGCGGCAGATAACCTGTTCCCGTCTATCCACTGTCTTGTGAGCTGGTTCTGCTATCTTGGCATTCGCGGAAGAAAAGAGATTCCGGTATGGTATCAGAGAGTATCCATGGTGATCGCAGTCCTTGTATTTGCATCGACACTTCTGACGAAGCAGCATGTGATCGTTGATGTGGCAGGCGGTATTCTTCTGGCAGAACTGTGTTTCTTTATCGGAAGGAAGACACAACTGTACAGGATCTATGAGAAACTTGGCAGCAGGATCGAGAAAAAGATCCTGAAGATTACAGAAGGGTAAGCTGCGTATGAACAAAACAAAAAAGATAATTTTTAATACGATATTTCTGGTCGTAGTATTTGGGCTGACGATCTATGGTGTCTTTCATGGAGAGGATCTGGGGGCAGTCATGGATGCGATTCAGAGCGCAGACAAGATCTGGCTTCTGCCGGGAGTGGCACTGGTAGCTTTTTTTATATGGGGTGAATCGATCATCATCTGGTATATGATGCGTTCCTATGGGATCCATCTCAGGAAAAGAGTCTGTTTTCTGTTTTCATCGGTAGGTTTTTTCTTCAGCTGTATCACGCCGTCTGCAAGCGGCGGACAGCCGATGCAGATCTACTATATGAAGAAAGAAAAGATTTCAATCCCAGTGGCAACAGTGATCCTGATGATCGTTACGATCACTTACAAGTTTGTGCTGGTGGCGATCGGAGTCGTGATCGCGGTCTTTGGCAGAGGTTTTCTGCATCGCTATCTGACCGGGATCCTGCCGATCTTTTATCTGGGACTGGCGTTGAATATTTTTTGTGTTACGTTCATGACAGTGCTGGTGTTTCATCCGGATCTTGCCAGAAACTTTCTGGTAAAGGGTCTTAAGATCCTGGAGAAACTGCATATTGTCCGCAAAAAACACAGCAGACTTAAGAAGCTGGAAGATTCTATGGATACTTACAGAGAAACTGCGGTGTATTTAAGAACTCATCCGCGGGTGATCTTTCATGTGATCCTGATCACATTTGCACAGAGAATGGCTCTGTTTGCGGTCACCTGGTTTGTGTACCGGGCTTTTTCGCTCAGTGGAACGGGATTCTGGACGGTCCTGTTTCTGCAGGCGGTTATTTCTGTTTCTGTTGACATGCTACCCCTTCCGGGAGGAATGGGAATCAGCGAGACACTGTTCCTGAATATTTTTGTGCCTGTTTTTGGAAGCCTTCTGCTTCCTGGAATGGTACTGAGCAGGGGACTGGGATACTATGGGGAACTCTTTATCAGTGCGTTTTTTACAGTAATAGCGCAGCTGACGATAGGTCAGAAAACAAATGAAAAACAGGGGTAGTATGAATGATTGGATTTTATGATTATACAGTAGTGGTAACGTACATAAGCTTGATCTCTTCGATCATGGGCATGTTTTTTGCAATAGATGGGAAATTGCCGCTGGCAGTGTTCTGCCTTGCATTTTCAGGATTATGTGATATGTTTGACGGCAAGATCGCCCGGACAAAAAAGAACCGGACAGATGATGAGAAGGCTTTTGGGATTCAGATCGATTCCCTCTGCGATGTTGTCTGTTTTGGCATTTTTCCGATCATTCTGGGATACCAGCTTGGAATGTGCAAGATCTACAGTCTGATGATCCTTGCTTTTTATGGTGTGGCAGGCGTGATCAGGCTGGCATATTTTAACGTAATGGAAGAAAAGAGACAGAGCGAGACAAGCGAGAACCGTAAATATTATCAGGGACTTCCGATCACATCCATGTCTGTGATCATGCCGCTTCTGTTTATGGTTTCAGTGTTTTTCCCGGGATTCCGTTATTTCCTCGTATGTCTTCATATTGCGATGCTGCTGGTAGGATTTCTTTTTATCCTGAATTTCCGTTTCCGC
>ENA-OPSJ01001477-OPSJ01001477.1-human-gut-metagenome-genome-assembly--contig:-NODE-1477-length-17648-cov-2.248906_pt1 | contig 17648 bp, 14 predicted proteins | sample MGYA00241801_ERZ501893 | MGnify/ENA primary metagenome ERZ501893 (study PRJEB25962, sample SAMEA2042219) | human gut metagenome | biome: human gut; feature: human-associated habitat; material: faeces...
ATTTTTTGAAAGCCCTGAATATGCTTCCTATTATTTTAATCAGTATGGAGTCCCTGTTATTTATTCAACCAAAAAAAGCAAAACATAATATATATAACTCCATCAATTTACGAAGCATCTAAAGCCTATGAAGTTATGTGCGATATTGCGGGAACTGACAATGTCAGTTTTTTTCCAGTTGAAGAATTCATTTCTAGTGAACTTGTCGCGACAAGCGAATCTTTTAGACTCGCTAGAATGTTGACAATAGAACAGATACTAAATAAAGTACCACAAATAATTGTCACTAATGTAGAAGGTTATACTCACCAAATAATAAAAAAAGAAAAATTAGAAGAATCTATCTTAAAACTTAAAGTAAATGATATATATTCTAGAGATAAACTAGTTCATGAATTAGTTATAAGAGGATATAAAAAGGTGGCAACTACATCAACTAGTGGAACATTTAGCGTTAGAGGGAGTTTAATAGATGTATATCCTATTAATGAGCAAACTCCAATTAGAATCTATTATTTTGATGATGAAATTGAAAGTGTAAAAAAAATAAATGTCGAAACACAAATGTCAAGTGGTTCTGTTAATGAAATAACAATATATCCACTATATGAAATAAAACGTATCTCCCTAGCTGCCAGTAGTAAAGGAAATATAACATACATATCTTCATACTTCTTCCCCAAAGGATAAGCAATTGATGTAAAGAGATTCCGGTCATATAATTTATTCCATGCGTATGACCCAAAATACGTGAACTTCCCATTTAAATGACAAGACAGTTCATTATCAATATAAAGACGTACAGCTTCACATGATTTCATTGAACCATTTATAGCCGGGCATAGAATCCGTATATTATTCTCTTCAAGAAAATATCCACAAACTGTGATTCCGCCTTCACACCGGCTTCGATATAACTGTTCATACATATCAGGCATGATGTAGTCATCACCATCAATGAATCCAATCCACTTGCCTTTAGACTTCCTAATTCCTGCATTACGAGCATCAGAAAGTCCCCCATTCGCCTTATGAATAGCTATCACTCTTGGATCAATTCTAGCCCACTTATCAACTATTTGCGGTGTTTTATCTGTCGAACCATCATCAACAAGTATTATCTCAAGGTTAGAATATGTTTGCTTTATGATAGACTCAACGCAACGATCCAAATACTTATCTACATTATATGCTGCTACTACAATAGAAATTGTCTGATTATTCATATTTCTCCCTGTCCCTTAAAATGCAGTATGAAATCCATAAAATCAAGGGATATGTTAAAAACATTTCAGAACTAAGCATACATGCAAGTTGCCCAACGAGTGCTGAAACTAATCCTATCTTACCAAAACTAATTCCTTTTCGCCTTTGCGCAATTGTTATTTTCAATAAATGCAATAACGGAAAAATGAAAAGTAATAACCCTGGCAGTCCTTCCCAAGCAAAAAGTGCTGCGTATTCATTCAGTATAGGCAAACCAGATTCCAAGAAAGTTTTTTCATGCATATCTTTAATCCAGTTTTTAACTTCATAATTATCCTGTGCAAATTCAGGAATCCGATCCTCCATATAAGGAGAATGAAGCCCCATGCCTACGCCAGTAACAGGATAATCCAGACCTATTTTTATTAGAGCAGTCGTATTACCAAACCGTGCAGAATTAGATCGCTTATCTTTACCAACAACAGAAGTTATATTTTCTTTAACATACTTATCAGCTAATTCATAAGTACTTACCCCTTGATAGTGAAGTGAATCTCCAGCAAGATAAATAGAAAATGCGCCTACTGTAATCACTCCCCAAATAAATAATACCTTTTTCCAGTCTGAATACCGATAAATCAAACTCAGTAATATAATAACAATACTTTCTCCAAAATATATGACCGTTGCAGTTCTAGCTTTTGTCATAAATATCATAAATACCAAGAAAAAAATTAGAGCGAATTTCCAGGCTTTACGTTTTTTATATGTGTCAATGGCTATACAAAGCAATAAGAATGACACAATGATACCAAAGTAAGAAGGTTCAAGGCAAAGGCTCCTAAGTTGCCCTTTCCATAGTAATGGAGGCCACCACTCATTGTATAAAACAGGATCATACAGATTCTTATTAATACATGATAATATCCATGCACATGTTTCGTTGCCCGTCCATAGCCAAATGATTTCAGGAATTGAGTAAACGACCATCAATATAGACAAGCCATATATCCCCTTATATAAATATTTTTTGAACTCTTTTCCTTTTCCAGCTTTAAACAACCAAGATATGATGAAAAACATTCCAGCATATGGAAAAAAGAAACCTTTTATCATATACCAAAAATACGACAAAAACATTTTTACATGCAAAAGTATCACATTATCCATTAGGCCAGGAATAATGTGTGATACAATTAAAACCATCCTACTGCTACGGAGCGACTCGTTAACTGCATTGTCATAATAAGGTAATTTCCAGCAACCCCATACAAGGCAAAGCAAAGACCAAACAAAAAAAAGTATAAGATACTTATCGTCTAATACCTTTAATTTTTTTTTGCATACAATATAGGCTATAAAAAATATAACAGCCAATAAAAGAAATATTTCTGGGATATTTCCACCCAGTACTGGTAATCTATATCGATTCGGAATTAAAGTAAAAGGTAACGAAAAAACCATTAAACTTAAGCAAATTTCTATAAATCTCGGTATCAGTTCCATATATTTCCTCTTGGTTTTTAAAAAGCCCTGCCATGGTAATTATTTACAATAAAACGATTGTATTCTCTTCACTTCAAAATTAATATCATATCCGTTTTTTGCTATTTCTTTTTGCATATCGCTTCTTGTGATATGACTAAATGTCTTTATTTCATCAGCCCAGCGTTCCGGATGATCTTTCAATGAAATGAAATGTGAAAGATCAGTAATTCCCATTTCACGTGTTATCGTATCCGAAAAGAAACAGGGAAGTCCAGCAGCTTGAGCTTCAATTCCTACTAGTGGGAGGCCTTCAAATAGACTGGGAAATAAAAAACAATCCATTGCCTGCATCAAATCCGGGACATCATTTCTCATCCCCAGAAATTTTACGGACTCTTCCAAGCCCAAATTTTTCACTTTTTCTTTTGCTTTTGCAAGATATGAGCCATCTTCAACGCTTCCACCTATCAGGAGCAGCAAAGAATGGGGATGTTTTTCATGGAATGCATGGAAGATGTCAATCAGGTAGCTATGGTTTTTCTGATAACTGAACCGGCCTACGTGGCCTATAACAAATTCATCTGCTATCCCCAGTTCTTTTCTTTTCTTTTTACGGATTTCCTCATTATAAATAAAAGGCGTCGTATCTATTGCATTGTGAATCACTGTAAATGGATGGTCGTTACCAAACATCCAGTTTCCCGCTTTTTCTGAACATGCGAAATAATCAGTAGCCGACCAGTTTAGCAATACCTTGTTAAATCCAATCAGCAGCTTCTTCTTCCATCCCACCTTATATTCAAAATTGGAATTATGGGAATGGATAATGCGATGGGGAATACCAAAAAATTTGGCTAAGAATAAGGGATACACATAACTGAGACCATTGGAGTTCAAGACAATAGCCTTATAATCTTTAGCTACCTTTTTCAACAGTTTATACCACTGCCAGTAGTGGCGGATTGGTCCACTATGCCTGGACATAACGCCGAAAACTTTGCCCCCTGCTTTTTCAATCTTATCATGAAATACAATGTCATCTTCTGCGGTAATATTGACAAAATCATACATGACTTTAGCATGGTCCATATGATCAAACTGCTGCATCAGATAGGTCTCTAGTCCCCCAATGTTCTTTGTCATTCCAATTTGGAGTACCTTTACGGGGTTAGCTTGCGTATTATTATTCTCCATTATTTTTTCACCATTGCAAATAAAACCGGTAAATAGGTCTTCGCTATATATATCATTTCTAAAAGCAAATAAAGCCGAAGTCCCTTTCCTGCTTTAAGTGTACCAATCATTTGCTTTTTCTTGCCGCTAAGGCCAGTAAACTCTGTCTGACAGAATGCCTTATAGAGTGGATCCTGACAAATCCGGTCCCAGGTGGATTTAAAATTCCCATTTCGCTTGGCTCTTACCATCAGGGCAAAGGCAAATCGGGTATACATCCAGAATATATCACTTCTGGCAGCTGCAGGTATCTGCTCCAGGCTCGGATATAAGCCAATCAGTCCACGAATCTTCATCATCTGAGCATCGTAGCTGTAATTCTTCTCCTGGCTCGACAGGCTGGCACCTGCCCTTTTGGCGTAATGATAGGGGGTCCAGGATACGCATTTCAAACATTCTACATATTGAAAGAACCGGATGTTAAAATCAAAATCTTCATTCACCCGGAGGGTAGTATCAAATAAAATTCCATGCATAGCTGTAATGGCTTTTGAATAAAAACCATTCCATGCATAGCCGAAGAGAGGTATCATCTCCATGTGTACCATCTGATTCCAAAGCTCTATACCGGAATGATATTCCCCGTCCTCCATGGCAGAGGTTTTCGTATATTTTAATTGACCGTCCTGCGAATAATACTCCTCCAGACATCCAAATTTCAGACAGTCAAAGTGTCCATCCACTAATGTGGCATGTGCTTTTTCAAACAGGTCTCCATCTATAGTGTCATCAGAGTCTACGAAGCCAATGTATTGGCCTCTCGCTAATTTCAAAGTCCTGTTCCTCGCTGCAGATGCACCTCCATTTTGTGGCATGCGTTCATATACAATCCGACCATCTTCATCAGCCATTTTCCTGCAGATCTCATCACTGCCATCGGTAGAGCAGTCATCTACCAGGATAAGCTCAAAGTCCCGGTAGGATTGGTTCAATATACTTCCCACAGCTGCTGCCAGATATTTGCGTGCATTATACACGGGCATCACTATGGAAAAAAATGGCTGTTTCTCTGTCATTGGTCAGTAATCCTTACCCTTTTTAATCCAAAACATCCAGCTTGCGCAGCAATTCCTTTGAAATCGTGCTGTCGATCTTCCGGGCGAAATGATAGTCTCCTGCTTTGATTTCTTCATATGCCCGCTCATCCAGAATGGCCGGATAATTTTCATGCTGTTTCTTCCAAAGAATAAATCTGTGATTGTTCGTAACTATTTTATCACGATAAGGAGAATTGCACAAAGCCGTCTGACAAAGTACCTCATCGGAACAAAAACCGGTCTGCAACATTTTCAGGTAATTTGGATGGTCATCAATATAATTCAACAGATACTCAACAGCATATCTCGGCAAATCGCACCAGTTAGCGCCCTGATAAATATCATAGTCAATGCCAAGATCTTTAAATTTATCCACCTTACACAAAGTCTGAAATAACATGGTCCAGCGATGATATAACTTTCCCCAAAGGCTCTTTCTATTCATATGATCATAATCAAAGTAATATTTCTGCCAAAGAATAATGGGTTCGTTACTCTTGACAACCCCTTCTGACTTTGAGCAGGTCATATAGATGGAATCTGTAGATTCATAAAATTTATAAATATCTTCAACAGGAATAACTGGCCAATCCTGCCCGGAAATAATATGAAAATAAGTAATGTCCCTATTTTTCATAGCCTCTCCGAGCAGAATCAGCATAGCTCCTGCAATCGAAAAGCCCCCCCAGTGAACATCAATTTTCTGAAAAACGTGGGCATGAATATTACTTTCCAATTCATGCATGAGGCCAGATTCTACCGGGCATTTCTTATCTAAATGAATATAGACTTCAAATTTCCTGGATAATAAATTTGCCAATTGGATTATCTGTTGTATATTTTTATGAGCTAAAATCAGTACAGCCTGCATTTATTTCATACTCCATTCATCATAAGGAATTAATAATACATTAAGGAATAATCGCCCGAAGACCCGGAATTTTTTTGATTATCCATGTCAGACAGAGGCTTATTATATATGTAAAAATTACTGCGGAAAAAATCCAGGGCCATTCTTTATTTCCAAAATCACCTATATGCTGTGGTAATTTTCGTATGATCCACAAATGAAGTAAGTATACCCCAAAGCTATAAGAAGAAAGTTTGGATACTATAGCCACCAATCTCGGTCGTTTAATCCAACAATTAATTTCATACTTAAACAAAATAAAAATAGCCATAGACTCAAATAGGACCGGGATTCCCAACCCTTCCTGAAAATCTCTACGAAGAGAGTCGTGCATTACTGAAAGATAAATCGTCCCAAAGGACTGTATAAGAAATCCAGTGATTCCTAGAGCATATATGACCAATCTGGATTTATAGCTCAATGGCTCGGTCTTCAATAAATAGCCAAGAATGGCATAAATAAGAAATCCGCCAGCCATAGGCATTCTAAAAAAGTTATTGTACGGAATTCTCAAAACCATCTGGCTAAACAAAGGCAGGAAAAATATTGTTACCCCCCCTACAAGGGCAAGATAACAAAATACATCTCTTTGCTTTGCTTTATCAATAAAACTTAATACAGGAATACAGGTATATATTGAAAAAAGTGGGATAAAGAACCAGTAGGTTTCATTAATTTTCGTATTGAAAACCATGTCAAGAATCCATGAAATCGTAAATGGCTGCGTACCATATTTTCCGCGTGCAAAATAATAAATCAGCGGTATCACTGACCAGAGGAGAAAGGGGACGAGCGTTTTCATTACTCGCTTTTTAACATAGATTTTGGTTGAATAATGACTTATGTAATTGATAAGGTTCGCTCCGGAAATCATAAAAAACACAGGGACTGCCCAGTCAGCCATAGCCCCAACAATTACTGCTAATTTCCAATTCCAATTATCAGCGTAATTCCAGAATGCACTTCCATTACAGTGCATGGTAACTACCGCTATGCAAGCCAAAATATTCAGCAGTGAAATCCAGACCTGGTACTGCTGATGAATTTTCTCTCTACCCATTTATCCCCTACTCCTGTTCATAAGCCGAAAATGCTCGTTTATACATATTGTTCATCATAGAGAAATATATAACCCCTGTCAAGAACAATAATCTGGAATAGCAGACTCACACTAAAAGTCCATATACAGATTACATATCTGCGTATGGACTTATTAGTTAATGGTCTTATTTATCACTTACAACTTGTGTATTACAAATCATTTTGCCACTTGGTAAAGTCCAGCAATTCCTCCACAAATTGATGAATTGCCGGATTATGCATGCCTGACTTGTAATAATTCACCCATGAGGTGCGCACCAATGGCTTTCCGTCTACATGGTATAACGGTGTAACCACCAGATTTTTAATTCTCTTGTCTGCGCGATAGTTACTGGGAAGAATAGAATATCCTAAGCCTTCCGCAACAAACTGCCGACATGCATCAGAATCATTTATATGCATTATGGTATGCGGTGGTGTTTTGAAATACTCAATCCACCAATCACTAATTGTCTTGGAAAGAATAGGATCGGTTAAATACGAAATAAATGGCATTGATGGCAAGTCACTAATTTCTACCTTTCTATCAGTTACCAGGCAAATGGCATCACTCCCCAGATATATGGAGCCACCGGTCCATTTATGATCTCCCCGTATAATAGCAATATGTACTTTCTTTTCCCGAAGTAAATCAAGGCAGCTGGTGCTATTATGAGATTCTACAAAGATTTCTATTTCAGGATTACTCTTTGCAAACCGTGCCAAAAAAGCGGGAAGCTTATACTTTGTGTATGCAGGCGAAACAGCAATGCGTAAAGCGAAATGCTGATTACCGGTTACCGATGCTATCCGCTCTTTTAGTCCTGCATATTCCTGTCTAATAGATTCTGCATAAGCCAGGGCAACTTTCCCAGCTGCAGTAAGCTCCAATCCTTTAGTCTTTCGAACAAATAATGGTGCTCCCAGTTCTTTTTCTATGCTGCGGAGCCGGTAAGTTAATGCTGGTTGTGAAATATATAGCCGCTGTGCCGCTGTAGTAAGATTCATCTCTTCTCCCAGTACCACCAGCATCTCAATATCCTGGTTATTCATATTGCTCTCCATTTCTACGACAAATATAGAGAGTACCCTCTATAAACGTGAAAATCAGACGGACTTAACTCTGTACACAGTCAAGTCCGCCTAATCTCGTATCAACAATTTACTTAATAGAATGGCCAAATAAGAGGAATAATAATTACACATACAATACAGGACAAAATGCAGAGTGGCGTACCACAACGCAGATAGTCATTAAACCGGATATGACCTGGTCCCATAAAAAGCATATTGGGTGGGCAAGCCATTGGTGTTGCGAAAGAAGATGCTGCTGCCATGGCAATTGTCATTAATAAAGCGTGAGGATCACAGCCAATCGCCTGGGAGATGGAAATACCAATTGGTGCTAACACAGCGGCTGTGGCTGTATTAGACATAAACTGAGTTAAAAAGCTGGTGCTTACAAACATAATAACACAAATCAGGTATGGGCTAGGACTTGTTCCCATTAGATTAACGAAAAAGTTAGCCATAATCTTACCTGCGCCAGTCTGCTGCATAGCAGTAGCCACAGAAAGCATACCAGCGAACATAAACAGCGTTGCCCAGTCAATACCATTATATGCCTCTTTTTCAGTTAAGCAACCGGTAATAACGCAAAGGATGGCCCCTGCTACTGCTGCAACAGGCATTGTGATCTGTTTAAAGCCAGCAAAGAGGAAAAACACAACCACAATCATAATCAGACTTGAAATATACATCTTGGACTTACTTTTTTTAACATTAGATGCACCTGCATCTTCTTTGACTTTTTCCATGGCCAGCTTGGTTTTTTCATCAATCATACCAGTGCCAATGGTCTTAGGAAGAAGTTTACGTCCAACCAGCATCATATACAAGATTGCAGTAATAGTAATAGGTATAGCAATGTAAGCGTACTCAAAGAATCCGAACCCTTCCAAACCTGCCGCTGTCAATGCCCCTAATACAAGTGCGTTAGGAGGGGTCCCTGCTAATGTAATAGAACCACCTGTATGTGCTGCATAAGTCAGAGGTACCAAGAGTCTCGCAGGAGGAAGCTTACCTACTTCAGCAATTCCCAGAACAACCGGCATAAGTGTAACGCATGTGGCCGTATTTGAACAAACCGATGACAACATGGCTGCAACAATCATAATAGCTGGGATCAGCCGACTTTCACTTGTTCCCGACTTGCGTATGATATATGTACCAATGGCCTGGGCTACACCTGTTTTGAACAAAGCCGTACCAATAACAAACATCCCACCAAAGAGGACAACTGTGCTATTTGAAAGCCCGGCATAGACCTGCTTAGGCTGCAATACACCGGTGATTCCAAGTACTGTACATGCCAGCATAGAAGTAACTGCCAAAGGGATAATACCACTTATGAAGAAAAAGGCAGCCACCGCCAGCACACATAATGTGATGATTGCGGGATCCATTTTCGTTTGCTCCTTTCTATCGGAATGACGGTATCAGTCAAGAGCATATTCAGGGAAGAAGGTACGTACTTTTTTCTGCTTATTCAGCAGCTTGTCAATTTCCTCCTGGGTAAGTCCAATTTTAGTGAAAATTTCTCTATTGTTTTCACCAAGGATGGGCGAGCCTTTGGTAATCACAACCGGATCATTTTTAAATTTCAATGGAGTACCAGGCATCTGATAAGAACCTGCTGTTTTATGTGTTACATTAATAATCATATTGCGTGCCAGAATACTCTGGTCTTTACATACTTCATCAATTGTATTAACAGTAGAGCAAGGAACTCCTGCTTTTGTTAATGCCTCAATAAGATCCTTAGTTTTCCATTTCGATGTATACTGTCCTACAATCTTATGACATTCTTCTTTATTAATCAGGCGAACTTCATCATTGCAGAACCGGGGATCATCTGCGTATTCAGTGCATCCAAGCACTTTGCACAAATCTCTATAGGTATTCGTTCTTCCACAGGCAAGAATAAATGAACCATCTGCTGTAGGGAAGTCCCCCCAAGGAACATCCTGCGGGTGTTCATTCCCGATTCTATGAGCAACCTGCCCTGTACACAGGTACTGAGTAACCGGGTTATTGCAAGTAGCAAATAATGTATCCAGCATTGCAAGATCAAGATGATTGCCTTTTCCCGTTTTTTCACGCTCCAGAATCATGCATACTGTACCAAAAGCTGCTTCAATGCCGGAAGTTACATCGGCAATAGAAATCCCAGCTCTTACGGGTTTGCCATTCTTTTCTCCTGTAACGCTCATAAGGCCACTCATTGCCTGAATGATAACATCAAAAGCTCCTCTATTCTTATAAGGGCTATCCTGACCAAACCCTGAAATAGACGTATAAATGATGTCCGGCTTAATTTTGGCTATCGTATCATAGTCAACCCCCATTCTCTTTGTAACTCCTGGCCGAAAGTTTTCAACAATTACATCGGATGCTTTAATCAGCTTGAGCAGGATGTCATATTCCTCCGGATCCTTAGCATTCAAAGTCACACTTTTTTTACCTCTCATCAGGCCAAGATCCACAGTTCTTTCTCCACCCTTATATGGTCCACTCCCTTTTTTCTTATCCGGCCTTTCGATGCGAATTACTTCTGCACCCATATCTGCCAAAAGTCTGGTACAAGTTGGGCCAGAGACGAAATTTGTAAAATCTACAACCCGATAACCACTAAGCATACCCATAATAATCCCATCCTTTCAAATATAAAAATCAAAGTGGAATATTGCCATGCTTCTTCCAAGGCATCGTTACCTTTTTATGAGCCAGTGTTTTAAATCCGGAAATCAGAGCTTTTCTTGAATCCTGTGGCCGAATGATACAATCCGCATAGCCTCTTCGTGCTGCAGCCAGTGGAGTAGAGAATTCTTTTTCATACTCAGCAATCAATTTTGCTTTCATCGCTTCCTTGTCGGCAGCCTCTTTCATTTCTTTCCTGAAAATAATTGGGACAGCTCCTTCAGCACCCATAACCGCAATCTCGGCAGTCGGCCAAAGCATCAGGTAATCGGCATGTAATTCTTTGGAGCACATAGCATTCTGAGCGCCACCATAAGCTTTGCGAAGGACCATTGTAATTTTGGGAACCGTTGCTTCTGAATAAGCATAAAGAAGTTTAGCCCCATGGCGAATAATCCCATTCTTTTCCTGATTACTTCCCGGCAAGTATCCAGGGACATCCACAAGGGAGACAAGAGGAATATTAAAGCAATCACAAAAACGAATAAACCGAGCTGCTTTATCCGAAGCATTGATATCAATACAGCCAGCCATGTACTGTGGTTGATTAGCAACAATTCCGACAGTATATCCTTCCAACCTGGCAAAGCCGATAATAATATTTTGAGCATAAAGTGATTGAATCTCAAAAAATGAACCGGTATCAAATATTTCATTGATGACCTTTTTCATGTCATAACCAATCTGCTTATCAGAAGGAACGATATCCAGCAGATGATCCAAAGGTTCGTATTTCTCCTGATTCAAATAATGGGGAGGATCTGAGGTATTGGAATCCGGTAAATAACTCAAAAGCACTCGCAACTGATTCAGGCAATCCTCTTCGCTTGAAGCAAGTAAATGCGCTGAACCACTAAGCCGATTCTGGGTAACTGCACCACCAAGCTCCTCTTCTGTGATCTCTTCACCCAAAGCGGTTTTGCATACTTTAGGGCCAGTCACAAACATATGACTGGTTTTGTTAACCATAATGATCCAGTCGGTTAAAGCCGGTCCATATACAGCACCTCCGGCACAGGGCCCCATAATAGCCGATAATTGCGGAACAACGCCAGACATAATGGAATTACGGTAAAAAATTTCACCATATCCATGCTTGGCATCTACGCCCTCTTGAATACGGCCACCCCCAGAGTCATGGATTCCAATAACCGGTTTTCTATTTTCGAGTGCAAGATCAAGAACTTTACATACCTTCTTAGAGTGCATTTCTCCGACCGTGCCACCAAAAGTAGTAAAATCATCTGCGTATACAAATACGGTTCGTCCATTGATTGTCCCATAGCCAGTGACAATGCCATCACCTGGACCCTTTTTCTTTTCCATCCCAAAGTTACTGCAATGATGTTCGACGTATCGATCGATCTCTACGAAAGAGTCCTTATCAAGCAGCTTATTGATTCTTTCACGAACGAACAGCCGTCCCTTTTCATGCTGCTTTTGGATTTTAGCTACTCCACCACCAGCATCGTATTTTTTATCATTTTCAAAAAACTCATCAGTTATTTCCCTCAAGCTCTTCATAGCTATGCATCCTCCTTTACCATTTAAATAACAGAGCAGGAAAACTAAATAATTGGGTAAATTCATAGACAATTTCCGTTTGTCAAAATTACTATAGCTTTAAATTTATTGTTTTAAAAATCAATCATATTTATTGTGTGATAAAAATTCATTATTGCAATTTCACGATTCTTTAAAAATTCGAAGATTTCAAAATTTAAACAGTTCATATTTTTTCAGTGAAATAAAATTTTCTTATTGCTAGCAGTCTTTAGAAAACAACCCATATCTAGAATTCACTTGAATGAGTTTTCAAGAACGCAAAAAGACGCCTTACAGCAATAACAGTCAAATTACTGTTGCAGGACGTCTTTTTATAAATGTAATTAAGTAGTTAAGAATACCCTAGTTATGTATGTTAGACACGTAAAAAAGTGAAGAGGAAAGTGTGAAGAGAGGATTCGGTGCGAAGCACCTGGCGTCATTTGCGATGCTTACCGGTATAGGCACGAGACGTCAGACTGGGAGACTTCAGACGTCAGACTCGGTCAGACGCAGGGCGACAGGCCTATCGGATTCCGGCGCTTCGCGCCAAATGGAGTCTGACTTCTGACGTCTGACTGTCTGATGTCTAACGACCAGACAGCTAGCCACGCGAAAAAAGTAAAGAGTGAAGAGGAAAGAGTGAAGAGGCTAGCCGGCAGCATAGCTGCCAGACCCACTCTTCCCTCTTCTCTCTTCACTCTTCACTTCTACATCAAGCCGCTTACCGTTTCCCGGTAATCTTCCTCTTCAAGAAGTCCGCAATCTTCTTCGGCCAATTAATATCCTCCAGGAACACCACTGGCACTTCCACTTTCTTCAGGTTCTGTCGTTCCAGCCAGACGTTGAAGAGGCGTTCCGACATGAAACCGTAAAGGCGAGACTCATAAGTATCGTATCCGGTCATGTCGGTTCTCTTTTCCAGTTCAAAGAGGATGTCGAAGAGCCAGGTGCAGTATTCGTCAAAAAGGGACTTCTTCATGGCGAACATATTCAGGATGTGGAGCTTTCTCCGGTTCATGACTGTCGTAAAGGCATCGGAGTATCCCGGATACTTCTCGGCGATGATCCGTTCCGTCTCGTCCAGGTCCTTCTTGTAATGGGCATGCTCGTACTGGCTGCGGACGGTCTCTATGTAGTAGTTCCGCTTCTTTGGAAGGATGACATCGTACTTCTTCAGGAGCCGTTCATAGTCTCCCCGGTGGAAAATGTCTTCCTTCTTCTTCTCGATATCCTTCGTATGGGTTTTCTTGCCGAAATACCGCCGATAATGGCATAGTCCGATATATTCGCAGTCCAGATTCTTCCATGCCCAGTAAAGCCCCGTAAGCTCGCAAAAATGAGGATTTTTGGAAGAGATATTGTCTCCGGTGTTGTCCGGAGTGTAGCCGAGGGATGGTTTGCCTTCCGCGCCGACCTGGAGTGGCATATAAACGTCATCGGATGGCATCCAGTATTTCTTGTGAGCGGCGACGAGAATTTTGATATCCATATGTATGAGTTGCATTCCTTTCATGTAGTTCTATGTTTTACGGTGCTTACGTGTAGTGTCACGAGACGTCAGACTAATCGGATTGAGGTTACACAGTCACTCGCCTGTTTAGGTGTAGCGTCACGAGATGTCAGATTGTCAGACTGTTCAGACGTCAGACTCCGTTAGGCGCTGGGCGCCTGGGACGATTGGTGTCACTTTTCTGCTTTGCGTGTAGTGGCACGAGACGTCAGACTGATCGGATTGAGGTTACAGTCACTCGCCTGTTTGGGTGTAGCGTCACGAGACGTCAGACGGTCAGACTCCATTGGGCGCAGGGCGCCAGCCCCGTCAGGTTTCAGGCGCAAAGCGCCTGGCCCAGTCTGACGTCTGACTGTCTGAACCGTCTGATGTCTAACAGCCACACAGCCAATCGGACGATTCAGCCTTACGGTCTCCGGCGCGCAGCGCCTGTTCCGTCTGACCTCTGACGTCTGAATCGTCTGACGTCTATCAACCGCACAGTTACTCAGACGTTTCAGCCGCACAGCTATGCGTGATATGGCAGATGTACATATCAGTCTACACGTCCATTCTTGATCAGCGCCGATAACATCCGCCGGATTTCATCCAGCAGATTCATGATCGGCTCAATATCTTCATGTTCCAGGTATCCAAGCATTTCCGCCACCATGAACTGGGTTTCCAGCTCTGTAGCAGATCCTCTGGCAACAGTCATGAAGTAACGGAGATCGTTGTCGGAATTTCTTCCGGCTCCTTCTGCTATGTTGGAGGGAATAGATATAACAGCACGCCGCATTTGTGCGGAAAGGGCATACAGTTCTTCGGGCGGAAGTTTTCGAATTTCCATGTAGGCTGCTTCTGTGAGCTGCATTGCTTTCTGCCAGACGATCATTTTGCGGTAGTTCATAGCTGCGGTCCTTTCTGTGGAATACGGTTTGTGTTCAATTGTATGTTTACGTGTAGAGGCACGAGACGTCAGATTGTCAGACTGTTCAGAAATCAGACTGATCAGGCGCGCAGCACCTATTCCTTCTGATTTCTGACTGTCTGATCGTCTGATTGTCTATCAGCCACACAGCTATGCACACGATTGGTGTCACTCGCATGTTTACGTGTAGTGTCAAAAGACGTCAGACTATCAGACGGTTCAGACTTCAGACTGATCTGGCACTTCGCGCCTTAAACGATTAGTGTCACTTTTCTGTTTTGCGTGTAGTGGCACAAGACGTCAGACGTTCAGACGATTCAGACTGTCAGACTTCATTGGGAACAGGGTGCCTGCCTGTCAGATTCCGGCGCTTCGCGCCTGTCCCATCTAACTTCTGGTCATCTGATTTCTGGCTATCTAATCATCGCAAAGACTGATTTAAGTTTTTGGGGAGATTGTGTAGTATTGGTGTGGGTCTCTTGTAGAAGATCCTCTCCAAACAATCAGTCCCCTGTCTTTCAAATTTTTCAATAAATTCCTTGCTGATACAATGCTTTTCCCCAGCATAGCCGCCAGCTCTTTCACTTTTAACTTATCATTGCAATATAAATATTGCAAAACAAATCGTTCATCTCGAGATAAAGTGTCCCACGCACTTGCAAACTGACTTGATAATTGGTCGGACACTCTCATGTGCCTGGAGGTAATGCTGTTTTCAAGGACCAGAAGTACTGCCTGGTCATTAGGTTCCGAATAACGCGGTGCTTGTAGGAAAAAGGATTCCATTTCATCATATATACGATTGACGCCTTCGTTCAATTCTTTAACCCAGCCAAATTCCGTTAGAATTCGTGCTATTCTGGGATTTCTGGAAAAGCGGGTATACTTCATATTTTCCAACGTGACAATATTTGGCAGTTTGCCCGGGCTAAATATTTCCAACCGATCATCATACATAGAGACACGGATATGGTCGCCAAAAACACTATAATCTCGGTGTGTTAGTGCATTTACAATTCCTTCAAACCAGGCAAATTCAGGATACTCGGGTATACTCTTAAATTGTCCATTTGGAAGCAGAAACTGAAACTCTCTGAGTTGTCCTCTTATGAAATCAGCAATTTGCGGAAGCATCACGGGAATAGCTGCATCAAATGTCTTCTCCTTGATGATGTTTATCCTTTCGCCAGTCAGCCTTTTCATCCCATTATATCTGATGAACCGAACTCTTGCCTGCGGCATGAATTTGGTTGGATTCTTACCAAACAACAATATTGCTGCATTGGTTAGGTGCCCATTCCTAACGAGTCCTCTGGCTTCCAAGATCGTTTTCACATCTATATTTCCTGAAACTCCCATTTCATCGCAATATGCGTGCACAATATCGACATCTATATCCTGCTGGATAGTGGCGTCCGGAATTTCCTGTTCTTCAAAAAAGCGTTGCCCTTTATCATACTCTAGTCTAGTAATCTGGTCATGTTTCATCTCCATAGACTTATCCGAAACTCTAAGGTATACCGTTTTCTCCGGCATCTTCATGATTACTTGGTTTGAAGAGGCATCTATTTTGATCAAAAGGATATACTCCGTGTCACCAGAGCCATATGCAACTTTTTCATATTGAACTGATGGTGCAGGATAGCAGCTTTTGAAAATCTCTTCTTTATATTCTTTGAGTAACTTTTCTATTTGGAGATGTAATTTTGCGCAAGGAGCACAGTGTGGATTAGAGATAATGGTAATCCACTCTTTGGCATCCCTATTGCCCAATAATATTCCTGTATTTTTGTCAATGTCATATTGAGGCTGTTCGTTTAATAAGCTCTTAAATACAGAGGCATTCAGTTTTATGCTGCTAAGTTTATTGTTGCTTCGTTGGATTTGCTTTTCTTTTACGTATAATGTAACAGTAAAATGGAGCGATAGAATGACGAGCCCATACACGCATCCAATGGTAGTGAAATCAAATAAATCCCATTGATTGAAATCCATGCCTATCGCGAATAGAGAGATAAGAAAGGTGATCCATACGGTAGCTTGTACAGATAAACATAAAGCGCACCATTGTTTTACCCTAAATTTTTGGTACCATACGCTCCACGCTGTATAAGGTAATGCGATTATATTCAGAGTCTCTGCATATATAACATATTGGGGCAACAAGGCGATAAACAATATTGCGGAAAGAAAATATCCTAAGCCGAAGACACTCCAACTGATCCCCAAGAAATGAGATGCTTGGGAATCCAATGTCCCGTTGCAATCACTGGATTTCAAAAACAAGGAACAAATTTTGTTGACATATTTATCCGAGCCTAAGATCTCTCGAGAAAGCAGGATACCGCAGAAAGATGCTCCGATCACATTAACACCCCATAACCCCCAGATTCCTATCTCCATTCCTCTGTTGGTGATAAGGGCACACCCTATTAATGATAGAAGTAATGAAACGAAACATGCGATTACTATCCGCTGTCGTAAGTATTCCTTTCTATGCTCTTTATAATCCGGTTCAATAGATTCATCGGTGGATTCGAAAAGAAGGACGATTCCTGACCATCGTTCCAAGAATACCGGGATAGATAATGTGATGTTTTTACCTCGCCATGAATAGATGATTGCCTCGGTAGAAACATGTCGTACCAATACAAACTCATGATCTACGTAAGCCACAAAGGGTACATCCAATGAGGATAAGCATTCTTGTGTTTTTTGAATTTCGGCTGCTACATTCTCTATCTTATAATAACGTAGCATCTCGGATAATCCAAACAGGCTGTTTTTGTGTGGATGCTTCTCGTAGAATCTTAGGGTAAAATCCTTCGTGTATTTTATCGATAAGATTTCTAAAATTTGGATGAACAGATTGTCATGTTCCATAGCTTAGAGTTTTTAGTGATTATCTCAGCTTCCCGATAAACAGCACTGGATTACTCTCCTCGTTCAGTCCGGGGAAGCGTCGTG
>ENA-OPSJ01001479-OPSJ01001479.1-human-gut-metagenome-genome-assembly--contig:-NODE-1479-length-17608-cov-3.051957_pt1 | contig 17608 bp, 5 predicted proteins | sample MGYA00241801_ERZ501893 | MGnify/ENA primary metagenome ERZ501893 (study PRJEB25962, sample SAMEA2042219) | human gut metagenome | biome: human gut; feature: human-associated habitat; material: faeces...
TGAACTCCATTCCAGACAGCTGTGATATCCGTTGTTCCAGTACCGATACCACTGACGATTCCCTTCTCATCTACAGTAGCAACAGACGGATCAGAACTGGTCCATGTAAGAACCGGATCCTCCACTTTCTCTGTGCCGTCCCATGCTTCTGCAAAAATGATCGTCGCACCGGTCTGCTTAATACTCTGACTTGCCGGTGTAAGCTTCACACCCATGCCTGTAACACTTACTTTACTGGTGGCTGTAAATTCTCCCCATGTAAGAGTTACTTCTGCTTCACCAGGAGCCTTCGCAGTCAGATTTCCGTCAGTATCCACCTGAACGATCTGCGGATCATCTACACTCCATGTGATATCCTGCCCGTCAGCTGCCACACCAGTCTCACCTGTACCATCAATCAGCCTGTAGCCGATTGCCTGTGCGGACAGATCCTCATTCAAAGATAACTGAATACTCTCAGATCCGGCATCAAGTACAATGCCCTTCACAAAAACCCGGATGCTGATCGTCATCGGATCACCGGACGCAGCACCATTCTCATCTGTTGGCTGATATGTTCCAGTGATAACAGTTCCTCCGGCCTTGTGACTTCTCAGTTGCAGCTGATCATCCGAATCTGTATCAAAGATACTTACGACCGTCTCATCGCTGGACTCCCATGTCATATCTCTGACATCGATCTTATTGCCGCCCCTCTCACCATAAACCGGAACAAAAAGGCTGGTGTCCTCAGAAACTCCATGAAACACAATATTTCCGTCTATGATCTGACCAACAGAAGTATCTGCGACCGCATTACCAAGGTAAATACCGTCCACAAGAGTATCCTCCTGCTCAATACGGAATTCTGATGAAAAATCCTCCTCACCGCCGGAAACACTGTCATCCTCGACCTGACCATCACCTTCGCTGATCTCAAAATCAGCTGCATCTGTTCCAGTCTCTGTATTCTCCTCTCCGGCTGTCGTTTCTTCATCACCTGAAAATTCAAGATCGCTTCCAAAATCCTCTTCTGTCCCGACCTGCTGAGCCGCCTCCTCTGAAATCGCCTCAACAGATGCTTCACTTCCGAAATCGCCGGCATAAACAGCGATTCCGCCCTGTGCTATAAGAGCAGCTGATAACATCCAGGTAAATGTACGATTCCATTTTGAATGTGATCTTACACTCATGCTTATCCCTCTTTCTATAAAAAAACATCTGAAATAGTTTCTATACTTTATCGAATGGTAAACTCATCCACTATTGGTATTATATTATCACAAGCTTTTTTTCCTGTAAAGTTTCAGGACATTAGTTTTTGCTTATTTCCATGCAAAAAAATCCTGCCGCACCAACTGTTTCCAATCGATGCGGCAGGGAATGCACAGGCCTGTGTTGATTAATTATTATTTATCTCTGCGACGTTTCAGATGAAGTGCAAAGAATGCAAGAACTACGTCAACCAGTGCAAATGCGAACATGAAAGCTGAACCTGCAACTTTTGTGTTATCGGCTGTTTTTACCTGGTTTGATTTCTGGGAACCAGAAGTTGTAGTTCCGTTGGAAGATGTTCCGTTTGTGGAAGATCCGTTTCCACCGTTAGTTCCAGTTGTTGTACCTGTTGCTGTTGGTGTAGGTGTTGCTGTTGCATCCGGATCTTCTGGTGTTTCTGTAACGTCAGGATCTACTGGTGTTTCAGTTGGATCTGGTGTTACGGTTACATCTGGGTCTACCGGTGTCTCAGTAACTGTCGGCTCCGGTGTTACTGGTGTCTCAGTGATTGTCGGCTCCGGTGTTACTGGTGTCTCAGTGATTGTCGGCTCCGGTGTCACTGGTGTCTCAGTAATTGTCGGCTCCGGTGTCACTGGTGTCTCAGTAATTGTCGGTTCCGGTGTTACTGGTGTCTCAGTAATTGTTGGCTCCGGTGTTACTGGTGTCTCAGTGATTGTTGGTTCCGGTACTGCTGTTGGTCCCGGAATTGTTGCGCTTGCAGATCCGAAGCAGAAGTCCATTCCTGACCACGGGATTACGAATCCGTTGGACCAGTATTCTCTGTATCCAAGGCTCGGGCACATGTTGCTGTCATCCCAGTAGTTGAATGAAGATGTAAATGTCATAGTCTGAGTATAGGCTGCTCCTGTCTCAGGATCTGTGAATGTTACATCTTTTGTGATAGATACAGTATACTGTACTCTGTCACAAAAGGTACCAACCGGGAATACACCTGCAATGTGAATCTGACCTTCGCCAAGAACGATTGCTCCTGCGTAGTCCGGATCTACAGAGATGTTTCCAAGGTCTCCTTCGTCAAAAACAACTGTCTGTGTCAGTGTTTTGTCACCAACAGTCAGAGTTGCTTCTGCTACTCTGGCAAGGTCGATGTGGCTTACAGTTCCTGTCATAAGCAGTCCTGCTGCCTCAGCATCCTCTCCATCTTCTTCTGCTGCGATCACATCATCGCTTTCTTCTGGTGTTTCTTCCGGATCGATCACTACATCAGCAGTGCTGTCGGAATCTTCATCAGAATCTGCATCTTCTGCATCCTGATCTGCATCAGAATCATCTTCATCTGTATCCTCATCAGAAGTATCCTCATCTTCAGAGTCTTCTGCTGTATCTTCAGATGTTTCATCATCCTCTGCATAATCAACTCCATCCTGCTCTGTAGGATATTCATCAGCTGCCATTGCCAGACTTCCGCCCTGCATGATCATTGCAGCGCCGACGAGGCATACGGCAACCTTTTTCCATCCTAACCATTTCTTATACATTTCTTTTCTTCCTCCTCATTTTCCAGAAGCGGCGTTGCCGCCGCTCCCGACCACATAGTGGATTTCTTTATTTCACTTTGATTCTTACAGACTGGCTCCAGGAAGGTGCATAAATGTTCTTTCCATTTGCCACTTTGTAACTGCGTACGCGTACATAATAGTACTTGCCACTTGTCAGACCCTTCAGAGTTGTGCTTCTGATCGTGTTCTTGCTGATAGTTACACTCTTGGTGGTCTTGCCTGTAAATTTGCTGCTCTGGCTGTACTGTACTACATATTTTGTAGCCTGTGCATCACGTGTCCAAGTCACAGCCAGCGTTCTCTTAGCAGTGCTCTTTACAGACGGTTTACGCATCTGTTTCGGTCTGATAATGAATGCTGCCTTACCTGCATATTTTGCATAACTGCTCTTGCCTTTGACAATAACAGTTGCATAACCAGTGTTCTTGTTGTTCTTATAAGTTACTGTATAGTACTTACTTGATACCTTCTTATTTCCGTTGTATACAGTGACTGACGGTCTCTGTGTCTTGCCATTGTATACCAGAACGGTCTTGGACGGTTTTACAGTAAGTTTCTTGGTATATCTGGTGTACTTGCTTGTAACAGTTACAGTTCCGTTGGATGCTTTAATGGAGATGCTGTATCCGGACGGTGCGCTGACAACTTTTCCTGTGTAGGAGATTGCCTTTCCTGCTGCATTCTTGTCCAGATTGGATACAGATGCAGTCCATTTGTTTGCACTTGTAAGTGTTACTCTCTTGCCTGTTGATTTTCCATTTGCATAGATCTCAACAACAAGTTTGGATGGACGGGAATCAACAACGTTGTTCAGGTCGCTCCAAGTATTCTTAACGGTTACTTTTGTCTTGGCAACGCTGTGTGCGTAGGTTACGGTGTAGCCTTCTGCTGCATTTCCTGTTACCACTGCTTCTCCATAACCATCTACAGTGGAGGTCATTTCTACTGTATAGATAATCTCTTTTCCTGCATTAAACTTAGGAAGATTATCCCAGGTCAGACTCCAGTTTCCATCTGTATCCAGAACAGATTCTTTACCTACATTTACTCCATCAGCTTTGAGCTGGATGTTTACGTGGTTCGGACGGATTCCATCCTGGTTGTCTGCATCATCCCATACTGTTGATGCTATAACTTTGGTTACTTCTGGTGTATGTGCATAATTAACTACAAATCCATTGTCATCCAGAGCTTCGCCTGTTACGGTGCAGGTGTATCCTACCAGTTCACCACTTGTTACAACTGCTGTGTAAGCAATTCTGGTACCATTTTTCTTAATGTCTGTTTCTGTAAAAGCAGACTTCCATTCATTCTCTGCTGTAAGAGTTACTTTGTTTCCAGTTGCCTGGCCATCTGCATAAAGTTCTACGTCAACAGATGCCGGACGGATTCCATCCTGGTTATCTGCGTCATCCCACTGCACAGATGCCGGAATCACTTTTGTCAGCGGAACATAGAGATTTGTGACTACAAATCCATTTGCTGCATCACCTTTGACAGTTGATTCATAATAAGTTTCGTCAATATTTACTACTTCAACGGTATACTCAATCTGCTCGCCAACTTTTCCGGTTCTGTTCTTCTGAAGTCCATCCCATTTATTCGCGAATCCATTATCGCTATTTAATGTAACCAGATCTCCAACAGCCTGACCATCTGCCTTAAGCTGTACAGCGTATGATCCCGGACGATGACCATCCTGATTGTCTTTGTCATCCCAAACGGTTGTCATAGAAACAGATGTCTTGTCTGTTTCATGATTGAAGCTTACTACAAATCCTGCACTGTCTCCTGCTACGCTTGCAGTATATCCTTCAACATCTGCTGCTGTTACAGTATAGGTGATTGCTTTTCCTGCAGCATATACGTCGAGATTGTCAAAAGATGCCTTCCAGTTATTCTCTGCTGTAAGAGCTACCTTCTTGCTTTCTTTTCCATTTGCTGCAAGTGTGATTTCAACAGATGCCGGACGTTTTCCATCCTGGTTTTCTGTATCATTCCACTGTGCAGATACAGGAATTGTAACTACCTCTGGTGTATGTGAAAGTGTAACCACATATCCATCTTTAGCAGTTCCGGATACGGCTGCTTTGTATCCTTCCGGTGCTGCTGCTTCTACTGTATAAGCAATTTCTTTCGCTACTGGTTTATTCTTAGCAACTGTCCAGGTTGTCTTCCACTCTCCTGCTGCATTTACAGCTACCGGATCACCAGAAGCTGCATCATCAGCTTTGAGCTGAAGGTTTACAGCTTCCGGACGTTTGCCATCCTGGTTGTCTGCATCATCCCATTTAACAGAAGCTGTTACGTTTGTAACTTCTGTCTGATGGGTATATTTCAGAACAACGCCTGTCTTGTCATCACTTGTTGTTTCAAGAGTGTATCCCTCTACGTCAGCAGCTTTTACAGTGTAGACAATCTCTTTGCCATCTTTGCTCATGTCAAGATCACTAAAGGTCTTGTCATCTGTCCAGTTGTTGCTTTCATTCAGAGTTGCTTTCTTATCTGTTGCTTCACCATCTGCATAGAGTGTTGCTTCTACAGATGCCGGACGAACACCATCCTGGTTATCACCGTCGTTCCATACTACCTGTACCGGAACTTTTACGGTAAGTGGAATATGTGTATTCTTGATTGTGAAACTTGTTACAGTTCCTGTTTCATCAGTTGTCTTGGTTGTTTCTGTTGTATACTGATCTTCGCCTGTCGGAATTCCCTCTACGTCGATGGTATACTCAAGTTTCTTACCTGCTTTGTATTCAGCAAGTTCTTTCCATTCTGTCTTCCATTCGTTGGATGCATCCAGAGTAACTTTGTCGCCAACTGCCTCTTTGGTATCACCATTAACTGTAGACAGCTGTACGGTTACTGATTCCGGACGGATTCCATCGCGGTCATTTGCATCATCCCAGGTAACTGCTGTATTAACAGATACTGTACGAACTTCATGTTTATAAGTTACAGTGAATCCATCTTCAACACTTCCATCTACTGTTGCTGTATATCCTTCGATATCGCCTGCAGTTACTTTGTAAGTAATCAGATTATTATCGTCATCTTTTACAAACTGATGCGCCCAGGTATAAGTCCATTCATTATCTGCATTCAGATCAACAGCTTCTCCGGAATTTTTATCGTTTGCAGTAAGCTGAAGTTTTACAGAAGCCGGACGTACACCATCCTGGTTTTCCTTGTCATCCCATACAACAGTTGCCTTAACATCTTTTGTCTCTTTGACTTCAACCTGGGCAGTTGCTGTTGCACCTTCCCATTCTGCTTTGATTGCTACGGTACCGATACCAACACCTGTAACTGTACCCTTGTCATCAACTGTTGCAATAGAGGTACCAAGGCTTGTCCATTTAATCGTTGGATTTTCTACATAAGCACTTCCATCCCATGCTTTTGCAGTAAGACTTGCTGTTGCTCCCTGTCCTACTGTAAGAGATTTCTGCTCAAGGAAAATCTGCTTTGCAGATGTTACAGTTACTTCACAGGTTGCAGTATAGTTACCTGTCTTTGCTGTTACAGTAGCCTTTCCAGGTCCAACTGCTACAACATTGATAGCTGCTGTATTTTTCTCTACCTTTTCAAGCCTGATGATTGAGCCATCTTCATCATCTGTAGTAAAATCGACCGGTTTGGCTGGTATGATAACTGTAATGTCTTTTCCATTTTCATCTTTTACAGTAGTTTTTGAATCTGATGGTAATACATTACTGCCGTAAGCCTTCAGGATCAGGAGTTTTTTCTGCTGAGATGCCGCATCTAAAGTAACGCTCTCTTCATCAAAGTAGAGTCCCTCTTCACCGTTAACTTTAATGCATACACCTTCATAAGAAGTACAAGGTTTGTCCTCAGTTTCCAGTGATACACTGAATCCATGAGTTACAGTAACCGGATTTGCCTTCGGAATCTTACCTGTAACTGTTGCAGTAGCACCATTTCCACTCAGATCAAGATAATCTATATTTGTGAAGTGTTCCGCACCCAGACTTACATGTCCATTCTTCCAGTACTGAATGCTCCATGTATGTTCACTGCCTGTAATACCGGCGGTTCCTGTAATGTCAGTAGTTTTTCCTCTTTCTACTTCAAAAGGATCCTTAACATTTACGTTGATTGTATAAGTTGTTGAGTTATATTTTGCAGTAACAGTTGTGCTACCAGTTTTGTTTCCGGCTGTGATTACACCATAATCATCTACCGTTGCAATATCGGTATCTTTAGAAGTCCATGTTACAGGAGTCTTTCCACTATATCCGGCATTTCCACTTCCGGTCTTACCAGCTGTGAAGTTTCCCATATCAAGAACCTGCCATACGATTTCCTGGGTACCGCCCTGAGTAAGATTTACTTCTGTCTGATCTTTTGAAACAAAGAAACCATCATATACAACATCTGCATCGATTGTACTTGAGAATGTCTTTCCATTATAAGTACATTCTGCTGTGATAGTTGCTGTCCCCTTCTTAACACCGGTAATCGTTCCAGTGCTCTTGTCTACAGTCGCAACACTTTCATCTGAACTGCTCCATGTAACGGCTGCATCTTTGATCGTCTCGCCATTGTAGGTTACAGTTGGTGTAATTTTCTTTGTTCCTCCAACTTTCACCTGAGTGGATGCGTCTCCGAGACTAATGCTTCCACCAGTTGTGGTTACAATTACCTTAACGCTATCTGTTGAGTCAGAACCCCAGTCCTTTGTACTGTAAGTACCGGTAACTGTAGCTGTACCAGCACTCTTTGCAGTGATAACACCATCTTTTACAGTAAGTACAGAACCGTTATCAACACCCCAGCTGACATTTGGATTCTCTACAGGACCTAAACCGTCAACATCATCATACGCAACCGTATTGATCTTTCTGGTTTTCTCATCCAGTGTCATTTCAATTGTTTTGGTTTTGCCGTCTGAGCCTACCGGTTCGTCAATGTAATAACCTTCTACATAAACCTTGAAGCTACGTTTGAAACCATCAAATTCTCCAGTCAGAGTTGTTGAACCAACTTTTAAAGCCTTCAGTTGAAGCTGATAATAATTATCTGTTTTAACATTAGGATCAATTACCGTCGGATCTTCAACAGTCCATGTTAACTCCTTGGCTAAAAGTCTTTTTGCTGCTTCTGTTTCTGTTGCCGCTTTTACAGCATTAACAGTTACATAAAGATTTGTTCCCTTCGTCGGAAAATAGAATACAATATCATTGTTATCTGATTTACCTTCGCTGCTGTTCGCAGAAACATTCGCTTCGATATTATTTTCTGCTATTACCGGACGATAGAATTCGTCTTTGGTGGATCCTCCATATGTTGACACAGATGAAATGTATCTGGTGTTCTTATACCCATAATAGTTTTTCTCTGTCAGTGTCTCATTTGGATAATCCATGATCATCTCTCCAAAGTTAATGGCGAAATAGTGAGTGATCATTCCATCCTCTTTCCATGATGTCCAGCTCATATCACAGTTTTCATAGCCATCACCTGACGGTGCATAAGTAACTGTGCTGTTTGGTCCCCAATACGTAAGTTCCGGTTCTTTCTCCGCTGCAATCTGTAATGGAGTCGTTGCACTACCTTTTACAGTAAAATGCTGTCCGATTTTCACCGGTTCTACTGCTTTTTCAACTTTAACTGTAAAAGAGTTTGTAATCGTGTTCTGAACAACGCTTGAATATGTGGATCCTACTGTCCATGTAGCTGTAATGGTAGCTGTACCTTCGCCAACTGCTTTTACTCCCATGCCATAAGTTCCACTGGTCACCTGTGAATTACTGCTGTTAACAACTACGGCTACATTTTTATTACTGGTTTCCCATGTAACACTTTTCACATAGGAAGAACTCGGGGTAGCACCACCGTCCCAGCCACTCTTTTTGAGTTCCTGTTCAGTAGTATACTTGTTATACAGAGTCCAGACTTCCATACCTTTTCTGTCACCGACGTTGAGTGTTACGTCAGCACCATTTGCCGGATAAAATCCTACAGCATATCTTGAGATGTCATTTTTGTCCCAAAGATAAGTATAGCTGTAATACTGATCTCCTGCAATTTTGACTTTACCGGTTTTGCTTCTTCCGATAGTTGCTTCGTCGCCTACCGCATCAGCACCATCGGAAAACAATGCGTCATCTGCGCTGTCTGAAAATAACGCTGTATCGTCCGAGAAGGCAGCCGCATCATCTGCGGTCTGCTCATCCTCAGTTTCTTCTTCAATAGTTACATCTGAATCTGCATCCTGTATTGACTCATCATCGGTCACAACAGGAGCATCTGCCTCAGAATCGATATCTGCGGTTTCCTCCGAAACAACGGCCACATCAGGCTCGCTGCTGAAGTCTTCCGCTGAAACGACTGAGACACCCTGAACCATCATTGACACTGCCATGATCCACGCCAATGTACGTTTCAGTTTTGAGTGCAATTTTGTGTTCATTTAATCTCCTCCTTTTTATTTTACTTTTACTCTGGTTGTCTTACTCCAGGAAGAGTAAAGTTTCTTATCATTAACCACCTTGACGCTTCGGATACGAACATAATAGTTCTTATTTGATGTCAAGCCGGTAAATGTTCTGGCTTTGATCGTATTTTTGGAAATTGTTACTGTCTTTGTTGTCTTACCAGTGAAGTTCTTGTTCTGGCTGTACTGAATGATATACTGTGTTGCCTGAGAATCTCTTGTCCAGCTTACAGTCATCTTTTTCTTTGCTGTGCTCTTTACAGAAGGTGTTTTCATCTGTTTCGGAATGATTACGAAACTTATCTTTGCAGCATAGTTTGCATAACTTCCTTTGCCCTGTACAAGTACGGTTGCATAGCCAGTGTTTTTGTTATTGCGATAAGTCACTGTATAATATTTGGAAGAAAGTGTCTTAGTTCCAACTTTGACAGTTACCTTCGGCTTCTGCACTTTTCCATTGTAGGTAAATCTTGTTGCAGAAAGCTTCACGCTGAACTTCTTATTGATCTTGTATGTTGCACGAACAGAAATGTTTCCATTCTGATCTGCTGTTGTTCCGGAAATTGTATATCCGGCCGGTGCTGTAAGTTTTGCAGTGTAAGTGATTGCTTTTCCTGCAGAGTTCTTGTCCAGAGAAGCAACCTTGACTGTCCAGTTATTTGCGGACATCAGAGTTACTGTTTTGCCTGTGGAAATTCCATTTGCAAAGATCTCTGCTGTTACCTTAAGCGGGCGGGCACCCATAAGGTTTGCCGCATCATCCCAGGTATTCTTTACAGTCACGTTGATCTTCTCTGCCGCATGTACATATTCTGCTGTATATCCTGTTACGTTTACAGTATATCCAGCTGCCTCAGAAGCTTTGACTGTGTATACAACTTCTTTGCCAGCCTGATATTTCGGAAGACCAGTCCAGGTTGTTGTCCATTCTCCTGATTCTTTGATAACTGTCTTGTCAATATTTTTGTCGTTTGCGTACAGATAAAGAACTGCGTCTGCCGGACGGATTCCATCCTGGTTGTCATTGTCTTTCCATACTGCATTGGAAGTGATGCTTACAACTTCCGGTGTATGAGCATATGCAATAACAAATCCATTCTGAGAAAGTGCATTTCCTGTAACTTCGTATGTATAACCAGTTACATCAGTGCTTACAACTTTGTACTCGATCTGTTTTCCGTCTTTCTTTGCATTGACTTCTGCGAATACTGCATTCCAGTTGTTAGCTGCATTCAGAGTTACTGTCTTACCAGTTGTCTGTCCGTCTGCATAGAGCTCTGCGGTTACTTCTGCCGGCTGAACTCCCTCCTGGTTGTCTGCATCGTTCCACTGTACAGAAACAGGAACTTTGACAGTTGACGGTACATAAGTATTGATAACGGTAAATCCTTCTGCTGCATTTCCGCTTACAGCTGTCTCGTAGCCTTCTGGAAGGTTGCTTGCCTTAACTGTATATTCGATTGCTTTTCCTGCACTGTTCTTTTGAAGTCCTTTCCAAGTCTTAGAGAACTTATTGGAAGTGTTCAGTGTAACTGCCGATCCACTCTTATTGCCATTTGCATAAAGCTGAACAGTATAATAAGTCGGGCGGATTCCATCCTGGTTGTTTGCATCTTCCCAGTCTGTAACTGCTGTCACATCAATGACTGCTGTTTCATGGGAGAATGTCAGGGTAAGTCCTGCATTTGTTCCTTCACTTGTCTCTGTATATCCTTCTACTTCAGAAGTGGATTTCAGAGAATATGTGATCGCTTTGCCTTCCGCATTGACCGGAAGTTTCTCGAAGCTTCCCTTCCAGCTGTTTTCTGCTGTCAGAGTAAGTTTCTTGCCTGTTGTTTCGCCATTTGCATAAAGCTCTGTTTCTACTTCTGCCGGACGGATTCCATCCTGATTATCTGTATCGTTCCAGGATACGGAAACAGGGATATCTGCAACTGCTGTTGTATGAGAAGCAGTAAGTACATAACCTTCTGCTGCATTTCCACTCATCTCTGCATTATAATAGGAAGAAACTCCACTGATCTCTACTGTGTATTTAACATCTGTTCCCGCATTCTTCGCAGGCAGGCTGTTCCAGATCTTGCTCCAGCCATCAGCTTCTCCAACAGTAACGCTCTCGCCATATTTTGCACCGTCTGCAAAAAGCTGCATGCTTACAGATTTCGGACGAACACCATCCTGATTCTCTGCATCATTCCATTTTACAGATGCTTTGACACTGACGGTTCCTGTTTTGTGAGTGTATGTCAGTGTAAGTCCATTTTTTCCAGTTGCTGCTTCACAGGTATATCCTTTAATATCAACAACTTTCAGTGTATAGGTGATTGTTTTGCCAGCTTCATTTACTGCAAGATTTTCGAAGCTTCCCTTCCAGCCATCTTTTGCTGTCAGAGTTAATGTTTTTCCTGTTTCCTTACCATTTGCAAGAAGTACTGCTGTTACTTCTGTCGGGCGGATAGCGTCTCTGTTATCCTCATCATTCCATGTCACAGAAGCTGCAAGACTTGTTGTTTTTGGTGTGTAGGAAGCGGTTACCTTATATCCGGCTGCTGCACTTCCGCTTGTTTTTGTTGTATAAGCAGAAGGAATTCTGCTGTACTCAACAGTGTATTTGATTTCTGTTCCTTTGTTGTTCTTAGGAAGCCCGGTCCATGTTTTACTCCATTTACCTTCAGCATCCAGTGTTACTTTGTCATCGACTGCTTTTCCGTCTGCCATAAGCTGAACACTGATACTTGCAGGACGGATTCCATCCTGATCATCATTATCCTTCCATTCAGTAGATGCTGAAACGCTGGTCTTTTCAGTTTCATGTGAATAAGTAACTGTAAAGCCGTCGTCTGTATTTCCGGATACCTTAGCTGTATAAGCACTGTCTGTATCAACAGCTTTCAGTCTGTATACAATAGCAGTTCCGTCTGCCGCATCTACATCCAGACCAGACCATGTGTATGCCCATTTGTTTGCATCACTCAGTTCAACAGGTTCACCATAATTCTCGTTGTTGGCAGTAAGCTGAACTTTTACCTTAGATGGACGAACACCATCCTGGTTGTCACCGTCGTTCCATTTTACAGATACACCTGTAGATCTTGCTGCAGTTACTGTAATGTCAATCGTCTCTGTGATGCCATTCCATGCAGCTGTGATCTTTGCATTTCCTTTTCCGACTGCTGTGATCACACCGTCTTTGACAGTAGCAACCTTCTCGTCAGAGCTTGTCCATGCAATTTCAGGTTTCTCTGCATATTTTGTTCCGTCCCATGCTTTAACATTGATTGTCAGGTCGGATTCCTGTTTTACAGTTGCTTTGACCGGATCAATGAACATCAGCGGATTACTTGTAACATTTACCTTGCAGGTTGCTTTCAGTCCGTTCCATTCAGCTGTGATTGTTGCTGTTCCCGGAACAACTGCAGTAACTGTAGCTTTTGTCTGATCCTTATTGCTTGCTACAACTGTTACAACAGAAGAATCAGAACTTGTCCATTTTACTGCCGGGTCTGTGTTTGCATTCTTACTGTCATAAACAACTGCATTAACAGTTGCTGAATCTGCATCAGAACCATATGGAAGATTCAGTTCTGTCTGATCAAGGTACAGATTGTTTTCTCCGGTAACTCCATTTACACAGAAACCTTCATTTACTGTAAATAATTTATCAGCACCTTCCATTGCTACCTGATAGGAATGTGTCAGATAAACTTTGTTCCATGTTGGGTTGACACCTGTGACTTCTGCCTCTGCAGTAGTTCCTGCAACGGAAATGTTAAATTCATTACTGTTCCATTTACCATTGCTGTCACCATTTGAATAGTAACCGCTCTTCCAGCTGTGAACACCTTTCTCGGCACCTGCTGTACCAGTTACTTTAACAGCCTTTCCGGCAACTGCTGTTGGATTCTCAGCATTGGTTACAGTTACATTGATTTCTTTCTTGTAGGTTGTTCCATCTTCATCTTCCCAGTATGCTTTGATGACTGCATCTCCTGCTTTACTTCCGGCAGTGATGACTCCGTTCTTTACTGTTGCAATACTGGAATCAGAAGTTCCCCATGTAACAGAATCTGCATTTTTGCATTCTGCTGTGTCATAGTTCATTCTTCCGGCAACCAGATCACCAAATTTCATGATTCTGTATGCAATTTCTGTTGTCTGTCCCTGTGTCAGGCTGATATCAGACTGTGCCACAAAGAATCCTTCCGGTACAACTTTTACAACCATGCTGGCTGTATAGGTTTTGCCGTTGTCTGCAGTCCAGGAAGCGTTGACTGTAGCTTCACCATAATCATGCGCTGTTACAACACCATTTGCATCCACTGTTGCAACTTTCTGGTCTTCTTTGTCAATGCTCCAGCTGATATCCGGATTTGCTACTTCTTCACCACTGAAGGTTGCTGTGTAATTAATCTGAGCTGTGTTGCCCTTAACCACTTTTAACTCCGGATCAAGTTTGAGTTCTCCCTCTCCGGAAACAACCAGTTTGATCTTTACTTCTGTTTTTTTGGAAGCTGCATCAATATAGGTGGCAGTCACTGTAGTGATGCCATCATTCTTTGCTGACAGAATACCATCAGAGTCAACAGACGCGATACTGTCATCGGCTACTCCCCAGGTGATAGTTGACTTACCTTTTGCATCTCCATTTTCATCGTATACAGAATATTTGATCTGACGGCCGTTTCCATCAGCATCATCTGTAGACATATACATTACATATGGAAGATCTCTTGCCTCTGTAGAATTCGGATTTTTTTCTTCCTCAATCTGGAAGCCCTTTACAATAAACGGAATCCTGATGGAAATATTTTTGTAAGAACCGGTAAGAACTGCCGTTCCTGCTTCTCCATCTGCCATAAGCACAATTTTGTCCGCACTCATGCTGGAAATTCTTACTACAGAAGGATTGCTGCTTGTCCAGTGGAATCCATTTTCATTACATGGAATTTTGGTCTTATTCTTAACATTTACGAAGAAAATATTGAGACCTGTAGAAGAAACACCATCGAATACCAGATTTTCTCCTACATAACTCGGTACCGGTTTTGAAGAACTGGTAGATGTCATTTTATTGATATAAATACCATCCTTCGGAGCGTTAACCGGGCAATAAAAAGCATCTGCTAATGTAGACTGTGCTTTTGTATACGTTGAACTGGTACTTGTTGTAACAGATTTTCCAACTGCCTGCCAGTAATCCATGTAAGCAGTATGTGTGATCATTCCTGTATCAGACCACACTCTCCAGCTTGCATCACATGAGCCAAGTCCTGTGTCAGAATTGGAAAGATCATAATCTAATTCCTCATTGTCTCCCCAGATCTTAACTTCACCTTTACTCTTGGCAAGACTCGGTGTGCTGGCTGTACCACTTACTTTAAAGGAATCACCCACATTAACAACCGGTCTTGTTTCATCTACATGAACCTTAAAGCTGGTCTCATAACCAGGAATCTGTTCTGCATAAGTGCCTTCTGTTATTTTCCATGAGAAAGTGACTACTGCATCTCCTGCTCCAACCGCTTTGATTCCTGTCACATAGTCATTGGTGTTCTTTACAATTTCCACTACATGCTCAGCTCCACCTGCCGGAGTTTCTTCTGTAACTTCCCAGTTTCCTGCAGAATAACCCACACTGCTGCTGCCATATGTTGCTTCTGCCTTATTCTTTCCACAACTCCAGTTGCTCTCTTTCAGTAGATTGAGTGCCGCATATTTTAGTGTGTTATACATAATCTTATGGTCGACAGCTCTGGTATCTCCGAGATTCATAGTCAGTTCAGCATTATTTGCCGGGTACACAGCTACCGCATATCTGTAGTAGTTATTTGTGTCTCTAAAACGGGCATAACTGTATTTTGCATCTCCGACAATTGTTATATCTCCTGTTTCAGCAGGTTTTACCGCTGTATCTCCTACTGATTCAGCACCGTCAGAAACAATTGCATCATCGCTTCCGTCAGAGAACATTTCAGGCTCTGAACTGTCATCAGCGTTCTGCTGATCGTCTGCTGTTACATCTGAAGCAATATCTTCATCACTGATCTCAGGAGTATCTTCATCTGTTGACGTATCTTCCCCATCATCAGCAAATTCCAGGTCACTGTCCGCACTTGTATCGACTGTCTCTGAAACAGCTTCAGCAACATCTGCTGCTTCCGGTTCGCTGGTAAAGTCGTCCGCATAAACGACACATCCCTGAGCCATCATAGCTACCGTCAGCATCCATGCCAGCGTGCGTTTCAGACCTGAGTGTGATTTTGTACTCATATCATTCTCCTTCTTTTTTTATAGTTACAGTTCTATCTGGTTTGTTACTGTTTGGCACAGCACCAGGTATATATTTAGCAGTCGTATTTCTTTCTCTTCAGTTCTTTAGACAGTTCAATGCGGTTTGTCTTAAAGTGGAAGAAAGGTCTTTCATCGATTGCCAATATTTCAACTGGAAACATATGTGGTTCCAGACAAGACTGTACGTCGTCAATGATATCGTCTACTGAGTATCCATCCTCAAGTACGACATAGAGGTATGGGACAAAGTAGCCATCGTGATCTTCATCCTCGATGAGTACGAAGAACTCGTCCTTGATGCCCTTGATCTTGGCATCTGCAAGACGGTTTTCCATCGGAAGGACTGCGAGTTCGCCGCCGCCATAGCGGTATGCTGCTCCACGGTTCAGTACGTAAAAGATTCCTTCTTCGTCCACATAACCGATATCTCCTGTGTGTAGCCAGATGTTGCCGTCAGCATGGGTCTGGAGAGTCTTGGCTGTGGCACTTCTCTTGTCATAGCCGAGCATGATGCCTGGGCCTGAAGCACAGATCTCACCCATCTCGTTGTATCCAAGTTCCTCCTGGGTTCCCGGTTTGAAAACACTCATATTGGTCAGCGGCATTGGGATTCCTACGTTTCCATTGTGGATGGACTTCGGTGCCATCTGGAAAGTCAGATTGGAACCGCCTTCGCTGCTTCCGTATCCTACGGTAAAGCGTACATGACAGTTATGATCCTCAAGGAACTTCTGTACGCGGTCTAACTGGTTGTTGTTGACAGCCTCGCATCCGGCACCTGCTGCCAGAAGGTGGGACATATCATAATCATCCGGAACTCGTCCGTTACGCATGACCATCTCGATAAACATCGGGATCATCGGCCAGCCGTTCGGTCTGTAGCGCATCATCTCAAGGTCGACATCCTCTGGATCGACAAACGGGTCCATGATCAGAAGTTTGTTGGATGACAGTGGGAGCATCACCATGGATACCACAACTGCTACCAGTGCCGGTGGAAGACAGGTTACCATCCATTTCGGACGGATCTCATCGGAGCCGCCATAGAAGTTCATCTGACATACGGTACCAAGGATACTGTTCGCACAGTGGATGACCTGTTTGGACGGGCCTGTGGAACCGCTTGTGTAAGCACGGAACAACGTAGAAAGAACTGCATATATGACAACTGAGGGCGGGGCCTGTGGAACCGCTTGTGTAAGCACGGAACAACGGTCTGTTGATATCCTTATCCGCTTCTACTTTGCCGACATAGTAATCACCGATTTTGAGGAACTCGTCCCAGGTCATGGTGTTCTCGCCGGAAGCGGTCACCCTTGGATAGTTCTCATCCAGGGATGCTTTTATGTAGTCAGGAAGGGTACTCTCATGTCCGTAGTACAAAGGGTTAAGAAGAATGACTTTCTTAACGCCTGCTCCTTCACAGTAAGTTCTGAGTTCTTTCTGGGACAGGAAATCGTGTGCAAAGATTGCTTTTGCATCTGCTCTGCTGACTGCTTCAACGTTCTCAATAAGTGTATTGTCTCTGCACAGAAGGGAAGCACCGATCTTCTCTGCTGCTAACAGAAGGAATACAAAATTCGGGACAAGTCTGAAGAATATCGGGATCTGGTCTCCCTCACCAAAGCCCATGGCTCGTAAGGATCTGGCACATTTCTCTGATTCCTCAAAAACAGTCTTCCAGGTGATATCCTCTCCATAGTAATGGATAGCTACAACATCAGGGCCTGGACAATGTTGTTCCAGATATTCCCATACAGTACAGTCTGGGATCTGGATCATCTTGAGCATCATCTCCGGATAATACTGCATCCAACGACGGTCTTCACTCGGCTTTCCTGCATGTTTCTTTTCATGATTCACTTTTTCATTTCCTCCTTAAATTTCAGTATTTTCTGCAAAGCCCACAAACAGCCCCAGATTACTCTTGTTCTTACTGCGGCTGTTCACTTTGTAGAATATGCTATTGAGTTTTCATGAATTATGTTGCTTCATGACATTTTCTACCATTATGTAGTTTCAGGTTTATTTTAACCTGAATTATTCACGGCTTTGCCGTGAAAGTGGCTGAAAGCCACAT
>ENA-OPSJ01001485-OPSJ01001485.1-human-gut-metagenome-genome-assembly--contig:-NODE-1485-length-17558-cov-2.716163_pt1 | contig 17558 bp, 15 predicted proteins | sample MGYA00241801_ERZ501893 | MGnify/ENA primary metagenome ERZ501893 (study PRJEB25962, sample SAMEA2042219) | human gut metagenome | biome: human gut; feature: human-associated habitat; material: faeces...
TTCGCTCCCCAGCTTAGCACCTACCACGTTAGACCGCAGCTCCTGAAGTTCCAGGGACAAAGAACCGATACGGATGGTGGATGCAAGCTGATCAGCCTGCTCGTATGTAAAGTTACCGGTGATCTGACATCTTCCATCAGTAATTGCATTCTGGACATTCGGAGCACTGATCACGCTGCCATCATAGACAATTGCGATCTGCTTTCCAATATTTGCAGAAGTTGCCTCAGCAAATTTCTGTGCACCTTCATCCGTCAGCACCAGTTCTACCACATACGATTCTGATAACTGTCTGTGGTGGAACCGGCCTGCGCCTCGGCCACATCAGTTCCTTCCAGTACCACTTCACCATCTGTGGTCTGGAACTGCAGAGAACCTGGTTTTCCAAGCTCTTCCAGAATTGCATTTGCATCGGAAACACCCGGAATATCAATGTTGATCCGGTCGCTTCCCTCCTGGTACACGACAGCCTCTGTACTGTAGTTCTGTACACGCTGCTGCAGCTTGTAAATGGTATCGGACATTTCCTCCGATGTCGGATTCTCATCAACAGCCTGATACGTGATGCTGACACCGCCGGCCAGGTCAAGACCCAGCTTGATCTGATTCATCGTCGAATAGCCGAAATAGCCGAATACGCCGATGGCAATCAGAAGGAGCAGCATCCCCAGGAAGCTTTTTCCTTTTTTGTTCTTCATTCCTCTCTCTCCTTGTTCTCTACTCGTCAGAGCCGTCTGCAAGAGCAGCTTTTATCATGATCGCGCATTCGATACGTTTTTTCTGCATCTCACACCCGATATCATACGCATCCGTGATGGAACCGTGGAAGTTGTAGGAATTGGCCGCACAGCCGCCGCTGCAGTAAAATCTGGCAAAGCAATCCCGACATTTGTCTTTTGCATAGACATTGCAGAGCTTGAACTCGTCGCGGACTGCCGTGTTGGTCACGCCCGTATCCACGTTGCCGAGCAGGAAATCTTCGTTTCCTACAAACTGATGGCACGGATACAGGTCTCCCCATGGGGTAACTGCCAGATACTCTGTTCCTGAACCACAGCCGGAAAGACGTTTTGCCACGCACGGTCCCTGTGTCAGATCGAGCATAAAGTGGAAGAACGTGAAGCCGCGCCCCTCTTTGTGTCTCTTGACATACTCTGCTGCCAGACGGTCATATTCCTCGAGAATCTGCGGAAGATCCGCCTCTTTGATCGCGTAGGGCTCTTCATCCGGTGCTACGACCGGCTCAACGGAAATCTGCTTAAAGCCAAGGTCTGCCAGATGCAGGACATCTTTCGCAAAATCCGTATTATAATGGGTATAGGTACCACGCACATAATAATTCATCTGTCCGCGGCTCTCTGCCGCCTTTTTAAATTTAGGCACGATCTCATCATAGCTGCCCTGACCGCCTCTGTGCGGACGCATTCTGTCATGCACTTCCTTACGGCCGTCGATGCTCAGTACCATATTTCCCATTTCTTTATTTACAAACTCCAGAATCTCATCATTTAACAAAACACCGTTTGTTGTGATCGTAAAACGGAATTTTTTATGATGCTCCTCTTCCAGGGAACGCCCGTAAGCCACAAGCTGCTTGACAACCTCCCAGTTCATGAGCGGTTCACCGCCGAAGAAATCGACCTCCAGATTCGTACGGTTACCGGAATTTGCCACCAGAAAATCCAGTGCTTTCTTTCCGACCTCGTAGCTCATGATCGCTCTTCTGCCGTGGTATTCACCTTCTTCCGCAAAGCAGTATCTGCAGGCAAGGTTACAGTCATGCGCAATATGCAGGCAAAGTGCCTTGACAACCGTTTCGCGGTTTTTAAAGCTGTCAATATAATTTTCGTAAATGTCCTCTGTATACAGCTGTCCTTCCTGTGCCAGCAGCAGAATCTCATCCACCGCCTCGGCAGTCTCTTCTTCCGTATACGGAAGCTGCTGCGCTTTCACGAAGTCCAGGATCTCTCCCTTGTCTTTCTTTTCTTTTACAAGGGGCTCCAGCAGAGGAACAAGCTGGTAAACAAGGTCATCCACGACATGCACAGCACCGCTGTTAACATCCATCACGATGGAATAACCATTGCTCTGATAACAATGAATCACTATTATTTCCTCTCAGTTTCTTAATAAATAGTTCTTTGACGTATAATAAGCAGCGGAGTTACTCGCTGCTTAAGAAAAACTACTGTTTTATTTAATATTTTCGCAACTCTGGTTTCCTACTGTACAGGATGTTTTGCAAGCTGACTGACAAGATGTCTGGCATTCACCACAGCCGCCCTTTTTCATAGATTTCTTTAAATCTCTTGTGCTTAATGTTTTGATATGTTTCATCACATAGCCTCCTTTATTCAATTAAAACTATTCGTAGTATATCACACTTCCAACCGCATGGAAAGAGTTTTTTACAAGGTCTTTACCGTTTCTTCACCGGAAACCTCTTCTGCCTGCTCCGCAGGTTCCTTTGGCGCTTTGATTTCTTCCTCTGTCTTTTCATTTTCCCGGACAGGAAGTGTCAGAAGCACATGGCTGATCCTGTTCTTTTCGATCTTCTCCGCCAGAAGCGTTGTACCGTCCGCAAGCGTTACACTCTCGCCCTGCGCCGGCAGTCTGTCCAGTGCTTCTATGAGCAGGCCGGCAATAGAATCATAATCCTCTGATTCATATGAGGTTCCAAGTGCATCATTGACATCATCGATTTTCACCGAACCATCAATTCTGTAGCGGTGTGCGCTGATTTTCTGGATCAGCTGCTTTTCTTCTTCATCATATTCGTCACGGATCTCACCGACGATTTCTTCCAGAAGATCCTCCATCGTGATCAGACCGGCGCAGGCGCCATACTCATCCAGCACAATAGCAATGGAATTGCTGCTTTCACGCATTTCATTGAGAAGCTCATCTGTCTTTTTTGTTTCAAATGTATAATAGGCTTCGCGCATGATGGAACGAAGCGAAAAATCCGTTCTGCCGTTACTGAAGAAATCCTTCAAAGTCACGATACCGATGATATTATCTTTCTCCCCTTCATAAACCGGGATACGGGAAAACATTGTTTCCTTAAAGACCGCCTGCAGACTTCTGTAGCCGGTCTCCACATCCACCATCGTCATATCGATACGCGGGATCATGATATCACGTGCCAGGGAATCATTCAGATCAAATACATTCAGTATCATTTCTCTCTCATCCGATTCGATCACACCCTCTTCATGGCTGACATCCACATATGTCTTCAGCTCTGTCTCCGTCATACCGGAGCCTGTTTTGGATGTATCGATCCCGAGAAGCTTCATCAGAAACTGGGACAGCTTATCTACAAGAAATACAATCGGTGTCAGAAGCCAGATCAGCTTTAATATAAAGAAAGAATAAGCCAGTGCCAGCTTTTCCGCACAGAGATTCGCTGCTGTTTTTGGCAGGATTTCACCAAACATCAGAACAAGCACGGTCAGAACGCCTGTTGCAATACCAACCGCGTAATTACCGAACACCTTTATGGTAAATGTTGTCACAAGGGAAGATGCTGATATATTGACTATGTTATTTCCGATCAGGATCGTACTTAACATTTTTCCCGGATTTGAAAGTATTTTCTCGACACGCGCTGCGCGTTTATCCCCACCTTCCGCAAGTGTATGGATACGTACCAGATTCACACAGGTAAGGGATGTTTCAGCAGAAGAAAAGAATGCCGAAAGCATCAGCAGAATAATAATGGTTACAATTTGAATCACTAGACCCGAGTCCAAAAAAGTTCACTCCTTTTGTTCTAAATATATTATATGAAAAATACAATAAACTAATGAAAAAGTCAAGAACAGGACGGTAAATAATGGGTAAAATCCTTCTGAAATTCCTTATCACAGCATATGCCATCACAACAGCCCTGCTGCTTCTTCTGGCTCTGTTTGTGTATAAATGCTATCTGCCGGATAAAGCAGTGAACGCCTGCATCATCGTGATTTATATCCTTTCCACCTTTCTGGCGGGATTTCTTTCCGGGAAACGGATCGGATCGCAGAAATATCTATGGGGACTTTGTATCGGCGGACTGTATTTCCTTGTCCTTGTGGTCGTTTCCCTTTGTATCAAAGGCTCTTTTACCGATCTGACCTCCAATTTCCTGTTTACTATGTTTCTTTGCCTCGCAAGCGGAATGCTTGGTGGCATGATCAGCTGAAAGGAGAATCTATATGGCTGTTGTTGTACTAGATGCCGGGCACGGCGGAAGTGACCTCGGTGCCACTTATCAGGGAAGGCAGGAAAAGGATGACACACTGGCACTGACGCTCGCAGTCGGCAGACTGCTTGCCGAAGACCCGGACATCGATGTCGTCTATACCCGGGAAACAGATGTGTATGATACACCGCTTGTCAAAGCCCGGAAAGCAAATGCGGCAAATGCAGACTATTTTGTCTCCATCCACCGCAATTCCACACCTGTTCCAAGCACCTACTCAGGTGTGGAAACACTTGTCTACAGTAAGGGAACCCTTGCAGAAACGCTTGCACGCAATATTGCCTCTGCACTTTCCGCGATCGGTTTTGCAGATCTCGGTACAACGGAACGGAAAAATCTCACAGTTTTAAAGCGTACCAATATGCCCGCAGTCATTGTGGAAGTGGGGTATATCGATACACCAAAGGATAATGCCTTTCTGGATGAGAATTTCCTTGCAGTCGCACACGCGATCGCTGATGGGATCAAAAAGACGGTTCAGTAAGCCACAGATACAACATAGGTATCGCTAATCCAGAAAGATCTTACTTCTCCCGGCAGATGATTTTGCAAAATACCGCTAAGCCCTTTACCTGTCAGCTTGGAAAGTGCTTCCTTCTGTGTCCAGATTTCCGTAAAGCATTTGTCGGATGTTCTTGCACGTCCGGCTTCTTCCGGTGTAAAGCAGCGCTTTATGACAGATTCCTTTCTTTGCCGGATGCATTCCACATCGATCCCGACCGGTATATCTGCCATGCAGCAGCAGACAAACACGCCTGCATGGGAAAGACTAAAATGCAGCTGTCTTTCCTTCGGAAAAAAAGGCTTTCCATTGCCCTCTTCCGCTTCCGTGGGGCATTCCCTGACCAGCCTCTCCGCCTCCTGTACGGAAGGTAATGGCAACCAAATAAGAGAGTCAGCTTCTGCCGGCTCTCTTATCATTTGTCTGTTCTTTTCATATGCATATGCCTGTGCAAGCAGAATGCCTGCTCTGATGCAGCGCACCCTGTCCGGCAGATTTTTCAGTTTTTCCGCCTTCCTGCGCCGCCCGTCTGAGGAAATTCTCTCATACGAAGCAAGCGTTTCCTCTGTCCATGCAACAGGCTTAGTTACATAAATCAAAGCTTTCATATCCGTTCCTTATGCCTGCTCCGGTTCTTCCCCTGCTTCTTCCTTCTGCTCCGGCTTTACAACCGCAAGGCAAAGCTCATCAAGCTGCTTCTGGTCTACGACATTCGGTGCTTCACTCATCAGACAGGAAGCATCCTTTACCTTCGGGAATGCCATCACTTCACGGATGCTGTCTGCCTTAACTAGCAGCATGACCATACGATCAAGACCGTATGCCAGTCCGGCGTGCGGCGGAACACCGTATTTGAATGCGCTTAACAGGAATCCGAAACGATCCCACGCTTCTTCTTTCTTGATACCGATAACTTCAAACATCTTTTCCTGGATATCATCCTGATGGATTCTGACGGAACCGCCGCCCAGCTCAACGCCGTTTAATACGATATCATATGCTTTCGCACGGACACGTCCCGGATCGGAATCGATATACTGCCAGTCTTCTTCCATCGGCATTGTGAATGGATGATGCATGGCAACAAAACGATTTTCTTCCTCGCTCCACTCTAAAAGCGGGAATTCTGTTACCCAGAGGAAATTGAATTTATTATCATCGATCAGTCCCATTTTGTGTCCCAGATCCAGACGCAGGGCACCGAGTACATTCCAGACGATCTTATTTTTATCTGCTGCAAACAACAGAAGATCTCCCGGTTCACCGTCCATTGCGCTGACCAGTGCTTTCAGTTCATCCTCTGTCATGAATTTTGCAAAAGAGGATTTATAGCTGCCATCCGGCAGTACAGCCAGATAAGCAAGACCCTTTGCGCCATTTCCCTTTGCGTCATTGACAAGGGCATCGATCTTCTTACGAGGCATTTCAGCCTGTCCCTTTGCATTGATACCACGGACACTGCCGCCATCAGCCAGTGCTGATGTAAATACGGAAAAGCCGCAGTCCTTTACAACCTCGGATACATCTACAAGCTCCATACCGAAACGGGTATCCGGCTTATCGGAACCAAAACGATCCATCGCATCCTGCCATGTCATTCTTGGCAGCGGAAGCTGTACATCCAGTCCGATCGCTTCCTTGCAGACATGCTGGATCAGACGTTCATTGACCTCCATAACATCCTCTGCATCCACAAAAGAAAGCTCCATATCGATCTGTGTAAATTCCGGCTGACGGTCCGCACGCAGATCCTCATCACGGAAGCATTTTGCAATCTGGATATATCTGTCGTATCCGGAGCACATCAGAAGCTGCTTAAACAGCTGTGGTGACTGTGGCAGTGCATAAAAGCTGCCAGGATGTATACGGCTCGGTACCAGATAATCTCTTGCACCTTCCGGTGTGGATTTATTTAAAATAGGTGTTTCAATCTCGATAAAGCCTTCCTTTGCCATGAAAGCACGTACTTCCGTACAGATCTTACTGCGCAGGATCAGGTTTCTCTGCAGATCCGGCCTTCTCAGATCCAGATAACGGTATTTCAGACGGATCTCTTCCTTTGTCTTGCTGTTCTCTTCGATCGGGAACGGTGGTGTTTCTGATTCGGAAAGAATACGAACCTGCTCGGCGATCACTTCGATATCACCTGTTTTCAGGTTTTCATTCGTTGCGCCGGCTCTCTTTTCCACCTTGCCGACAACAGCAACAACATATTCACTTCTCAGCTTCATTGCCTTTTCAAAATTCTCACTGCCGCATTTATCCTCTTCAAAGATCAACTGCAGGATACCGCTTCTGTCGCGCAGATCCACGAAAATAATGCCGCCTTTATTACGCTGTTTTGCAACCCAGCCCATGACAGTTACTGTCTCACCGATGTTTTTTGCTGTTACTTCAGTACATCTGTGGGTTCTTTTCAGCCCTTTCATTGATTCAGCCATTTTTCATTCTCCTCTTCCTAATTTTTAAGTGCTTCTTTATAGAAATCCCGGAATTCACAATAACCTTCCTTTGTCAGCTGTTCCTTCTGGAATTTTTTATTTTTGTTCATACGGACAACCAGTACCTGTCTGCCCTCGCTTCTAAGTTTCTGTGCCTCGCCGATCACATCACAGAGGCGGTCAGCATCCATGCCCTTTTCTACTAAAAATGCAATCTTTTCCGCACTGCCAGGTACCTGAAAGCCCTGATCGAGCAGGATCGTGATGATTCGTTCAAATCCGATGGAGAAGCCGCACGCCGGTGTATCCTTTCCGGTAAATTTGCCAACCATCTTATCATAACGGCCACCACCCGCAACACTGCTGCCAAAATCAGGCATTTCGATCTCAAAGATCGTACCGGTATAATAAGACATACCACGTACCAGTGTCGGATCAAATACGATTTCAAAATTACCGTCAACCGTTGCACCGACGCTTGTACGAATCTCGCTTAAGCTGTCTGCCACGCCTTCTTCCAGATAATCGCCAAGCTCTCCGGCAAGATAAGCGATCGCATCGTCTGCTGCCTGCATCCCTTCAAACAGTCTGCCGTACTTATCAACCATTTCCTGTGTGAAGCCGCTTTCCAAAAGCTCTGCCTTCACGCCGTCAAGACCGATCTTGTCCATCTTATCCAGAATGATAAATACAAGATCATACTGCTCCTCCGGGAAACCGGAATAAGCAGCCATAGCCTTTAAGATCCTTCTTTCGTTGATACGCACCTTGAAGTTGGAAAAGCCCAGCTTGCCAAGCGTTGTTGTTGTCGCAAGGATCAGCTCGATCTCTGCCAGATTGCTTGGCTCACCCAATATATCGATATCACACTGCATGAACTGACGGAAACGTCCCTTCTGCGGTCTGTCCGCTCTCCATACATTTCCCATCTGCAATGCTTTGAACGGATTTGGCAGTTCATTGGCATGATTTGCATAATAACGGGAAAGCGGAAGTGTCAGGTCATAACGGAGTCCGCTGTCAACCAGATCATTTTCTTCCTTTGCCGTTTCCAGATTCAGCTTTTCGCCGCGCTTTAAGATCTTGAAGATCAGCTTTTCATTTTCGCCGCCCTGCTTGGAGCAAAGATTGCCAATGCTCTCCACGCACGGTGTTTCGATTGGTGTAAAGCCGAATTTACGATAATTTTCTTTGATCACACCCATGACATAATCACGGATCTGCATTTCCTCCGGAAGAATATCCTTCATTCCGTTTACCGGTTTCTTATTCAGTGCCATATAAATTACCCTTTTCTTTCCTAATGATTACCTGATTGTTTCACATTGTCTGATTTTACTACTTTTTTCATCTGTTCTCAAGGGTTATTGGTATCTTTTTATTGCTTTATCCGTGGATTATCATCTTTTTATCGCTTTATCCATGGATTTATTACCTTTCTCTTACCTGGTTGCGCATAATAGGAAAACTATTTTCCAGTTATGCAATATTGCAATATAATGATACTTTTATCTCCGCTCCTCTTGACATGGTTTTTATTACTACATATAATGTTGTAAACAATATGGCACGTCATGGTTTTCTCATTACATATCTATGGCAGAAAAATTTAAAAGGATACAGGTGACAATATGTTCCAGATAGTGGTTGACTCTGCTGCCAATATTCCGGCAGAGCTTGTGAAAAAGTACCAGATTCAGGTGCTCTCTTTTGTAAATTATGTAGACGGTAAGGAGCTTGTCTGCTTCGATCCGTCCCTTTCTCCGGAGGAAGAGCGGGAAAAAGGGAAAAAATATTATGACGCAATGCGTGCAGGCATGGATGTCAAAACTGGACTGATCTCCAGCGGAGATTTTGAGAACTGCTTCCGCAGCATTATGGAGCAAAATGAAGATGTGCTTTATTTTTCCCTCAGCAAAAATATCAGTGGTACCTTTAATTCCGCAAGACTTGCAGCCGAGGCTTTAATGGAAAATCCGCCATGCGGCAGAAAAATCCGTATGATCGACTCCCTGAACGCCTCTCTGGCACAGGGAATTCTGGCAATCTACGCCAGTGAAATGCGCTCGCAGGGCATGGAAGTCGATGCAGCTGCAGATCTATTGGAAACATATCCGGCAAAAATGAACGGTGTTTTCACAGTTGGCGATCTGAAGTATCTGGCAAAAACAGGACGCCTTTCCGGCTCTGCTGCATTAGTCGGCAATCTTTTAAAGATCAAACCGATCCTGCGCGGCAATAAAGACGGTTATATCGTACAGTTCAAGAAATGCCGCGGCAGAAAAGCAGCCCTGAATACACTGATCAATCTGGTCTGCGATACGATCGTGGAACCTGAAAGCCAGATCATAGGAATTGCCCACGCTGATGCGTATGAAGATTCTCTTTATGTCATGGAGGAGATCCGGAAGCGTATCAAGGTGCGTGATTTTATCAATACCTCTTATGATTATTGCACAGGCAGCCATGTCGGTCCGGATACAATCGCCCTTTTCTACATGGCAAAGGATCGTGAGCTTGGCGTTACCACAGATACTGAATAGGATTCTATCGAAACAGATACTGCATAGGATCCCATCGATATAGATGCCAAATAAAAACAGTTCGTAAAAAAAGCTCCGCATACTGCGGAGCTTTTTGCTGCCTATCAGGCTTTTTCTTCTTTTTCTTTTTCGATCGTATATTTACCCGAATAATAATTCAGATCGGTCATTACCTGTGAATCCGGTGATTTACGGATATCACGCAAGTATTCATGTGTATTGAAATCATCCGCTTCAAATTCGATCATTGCCACCGCAATGTTGGAACAATGCGCTGCAATACGCTCTAAGTTGCTGAGCAGATCATTAAAGGCAAATCCGTTATTGATATCACAGTTTCCCTTCTGCAGGCGGATGATATGATTTTTCTTGATCTCACCGCAGAGCAGCCGGATCGTGATACGCAGTGGCTCTACTCTGTGTGCGATTTCTATATCATCGTTTTCAAATGCATGAATAGTCAGCTCCATGATCTCCTTCACAGCTTCGATCAGCACCTCAGATTCCTTCTGCGCATCTGCAGAAAACTGAATATTCTTCTCACTGATCTCCTTTGCCACTCTGGAAATCCCACAGGCATGATCGGCAATCCGCTCAAAATCACTGACCGTATGCAGGAACTTTGCACTCTGTCTGGTCTGCTGCTGGTTCTGCTCTGTCGCCGTGACACGCATCAGATAAGTTCCAAGCTTATCTTCATATTTATCGATGATCTTTTCTTTATCCTGGATCTTATTATAGGCTTCTGTTGTATACTGCTCCATCAGATGCAGGGCACGCATGACGTTTTTCTGTGCACCTGTTGCCATTCCGTTCATAACGGTATGCACCTGTGCAAGTGCAAGCTCCGGATTGCGCAGGAAACGTTCCTCGAGCAGGTCAAAATCTGCCTGATCTTCCATCTCGTCATCTGTCTCTTTGATCAGCCAGAATACCAGCTTGTTGATCTGTTTGATAAACGGTGCCAGAATCAGTATCGTCACAACACGGTATACCGTATTTAAAAGCGCTATGGATACGGAAGTCATCTGCATGTCCATAAAAGCGAACTGTTTTCCACCTGTCAGGATTGCCTGCAGGGCATAAAAAACACTGCCACAGATGATCATACCGAATAAATCATTGATCAGATAAACAAGTGCTGTTCTTTTACCGTTTTTATTGGAGCTGACACCGCTCATCAGAACCGGGCAGGAAGCACCGATACCAATACCCATGACGATCGGCAGTGCTGCTGAAAACGGCACATAACCGGACATAGCGATCGACTGCAGTATACCAACCGATGCGGATGCGCTCTGCAGGATTGCGGTAATGAGAATACCGACGAAAATACCAAGCGCCGGATTGGAGAACTTTGTCAGAAGTCCCGTAAACTGCGGAATACCCTGCAATGGCTCCATTGCTGTCTTCATGGCAGACATTCCCATCATCAGGATCGTAAATCCAAACAGGATATCCCCGATCGCACGGTAAGAATCTTTTTTTGAAATACTCCTGACCAGCAGACCGAGAATTGCCATGATCGCAGCAATACTGGTGGAAGAAAGCAGGGATGCAATACCGCCTGCTCCCTGGATATCGGACAGACATAAGATCCATCCTGTGATACTCGTTCCGATATTGGCACCCATGATAATACTGATGCCCTGTATAACCTTCATCATACCGGAATTTACAAAGCCGACTACCATAACGGAAGTCGCAGAGGAAGACTGGATGATAGCTGTTACACCCGCGCCCAGCAAAATACCCTTTACCGGATTGCTGGTCAGCTTATAAAGAAGGGTTTCCAGCTTATTACCGGCCACCTTCTTGATTCCGTCTCCCATGACGCTCATGCCATATAAAAAGAGTGCAATGCCGCTCAAAAGTCCAAGCAGTAGCGTGATTATCTTCACCGTATCCATAAATGAATCCTCGTTCCTCGCCCATTTCCCACAGGCTTTTTTCTTACGCTCTATTTCTATTGTATTTTTGTATCGGCAAAGTGTCAATTCATTTTTTTCAATTACAGCAATATTTCTCTGCTCATATCATGATCTCATCCCCGGAAATCAAAGCTCTGTCCAACTTCACTCTCTGCTTTTGTCAGCACATTTCTTTCCGCGAAATCATAAGCATATCCAGAAACAGCATCCACCAGATCTTCTATCGTATCCGCCTCAAATTCCAGATACTCCGGCTGCTGCTGTTCTGCCTTCTCCGCCTTTTCCGTTTCCTCATCCTTTCGTTTTTCTATCCGCTCTTCCCGGGCTTCCTTTTCCGCCTTTTTCTTTTCCTTCGCTTTTTCTGCCTTTTTCGCTTCCTGTCTTTTCTGCAGTGCCTTAGTCTGTGCAGTATTTGCCTTTTCGACTGTGGCAAAGAAAGAAGCTCTGCCATCCTCACCGATGCGCATGCCAAAGTTCTTGACCTTTGCACCGCTGCTTATCAGACTGTTTTTCGCGCTCATCAGTTTGCTCTGGGACATGGCGATCAAGCCCTCATATTTCTTACGGAAATTTTCATCCGTTGCCATTTTTTCCAGTTTTTCTTCATCGATCAGAACGACCGGTTTGCTGGCATTGCCATAAGCAGAGGCATTTGCTTCCACCTGTGATTTCATATCCTTGCTTACCAGAATGAAATCCATTCCGTGAAATTTGTTTTTCAGCTTGTCATAATAAGATTTCGCTTTGTCCGACAGCTCCACGTTTCCGACAACCGTTCCGTATCCCGCCTTTGTCGTTGGCGCAAGGGAACTTCCCTCAGAAACAGGCTTCCACTCGGACACCTTGACTGTGTCTGATTTAGAAGCCGTTTTTCCTGTCTCTTTCCGATTTTCAGTTTTTGCCTGCTGAGAATTCTGATAGACCTGATTTGCCTGTTGATAAGAAACACCTGATATACTCATATTTACTTCCTCCTTGAAGTTTATTCCGTCTCAAATCCTTTTGAGAATCTTCTTACATAATATATATCGGTTGTTTTTCCGGTTTCTGAAGAGGAACCACTTAATCTGCGATAACCGAAATTATAACTTACCCCATGTTTTTTCTCATTCAATTTTGTGTGGCAAAAAATTATTAAAATAAAAAGCAGGTAGTCAGCCATTGCAACCGACTACCCACTCACAACTATTCTTCCGCGAACAACTTCTGCTTCCGCTCCATCATCTCATCGATCTTCTCAATATACAGCGCAACATCCTTCACATTATCACACCGCTCGATGCGCCCATCCGGGAAGACACGCTTTGTAATGCTGCCTGCACCAAGGGCTACGATCGTCTGCAGTTCCTCCATGATCAAAATATTGTATATGCCATATTTCCCGTCCCGTGCATAGCCCACGTTTTCAAAATTACCGGACATATTTTTCTGCCGGTAGAGATAATAAGGCTGCATAGAAAGCGTGCGTGCACCCTCCGCTGCGATCCGCATCGTTTCATCCGTATTATGGATGGAAAATACCTGATGCTCGTCCATATAACGGCGCAGTCTGGAAGCCCGTTTGATCGCCAGCGAATGTACGGTCAGAGAATCTGGTGAAAGTGCCTCGATCTGACGGATCGTTTCTGCCACATCTGCCTCATCCTCGCCCGGAAGTCCTAAAATAATATCCATATTGATGTTATCAAAGCCAAGCTCTCTTGCCATATGGTAAGCGTCTACCGCCTGCCCTACCGTATGCCTTCTGCCAATAAGCTGCAGCGTTTTATCATGCATGGTCTGCGGATTGACTGAGATCCTTGTCACACCGTATTTCTTCAGAACCTCCAGTTTTTCTCTTGTAATGCTGTCTGCTCTGCCTGCTTCTACCGTAAATTCTTTTACCGTACTGAAATCAAAAATTTCTTTCAGATTCCGGATCAGTCTGTCAAGCTGCTCCGCCTCCAGAGTGGTAGGCGTTCCACCGCCGATATACACGGTATCCAGTACTTTATCCTTGCAGATCCTTGCTGTTTCCTGCATTTCCCGGATCAGGCAGTCAATATAGGTTTCTACCCGTTCCCGGAATGCTGCGATCGGATAAGAAGTAAATGAGCAGTACAGACATGTTGTCGGGCAAAATGGTATCCCAATGTAAAGGCTGTAGCCATCATGTGTGATCTGGCTTAAGATCGCCTTTTCCCGCTTTGCAATATCAATGGCAAGCTCTGTCTTTTCCTGACTGACATAATGCTCCTGCTTAAAAAAAGCAGCAACCTCTGCTTCTTCCTTTCCTTCCTCCAGCATCGTCATTGCGATCTTTGTCGGGCGGATACCCGTCAAGTTACCCCAAGGCAACTTCTTGCCCGTATATGCAGAAAGGCTTCTGTATAAAAATTTTTTAAACTCATTTTTGAAAGCCGGAGCAGTTCTTTCGATGTCCGCTGTATTCAGTGTCCATAAAGTCCCGCCTTCCGGCTTCATTGTAATCTGTTTTTCTTCTACTGTGATGGTGAATGTCTGTAAAGGTTTCTCTGCCGGCTTCTTTTCCACGCTCTCCGGTGTCAGGACCTTTACCGTCTCCTCCGGGTAAAATGCCTTTACCAGCGAATGAATGTCATATTCCCATCCTGCTTTATTGATCTTAACCTGTATCATCTTATGCTTCTTTCCTATTGTACAAAGGGATTATATTTTTTCTCATGACCGATCGTTGTCTCCCCGCCATGTCCCGGATAGACCTTTACATCATCCGGCAGTAAAAACAGCTTTTCATTAACAGATCGGATGATCGCGGAATAGCTTCCCGTCTCAAAGTCGGTTCTGCCTACAGATTCCTGAAACAGCGTATCGCCGCTGATCAGGACCTTATCTTTTGCGAAGTAATAACAGCAGCTTCCGACGGTATGCCCCGGTGTTGCGATCACCTTTGCCGTCATACCTGCCAGTGTGATCTCCTCTCCATCCCTTACATAAACGTCCGGGATCACGGTCTCCGGTCTGCCACACTGTGCGGACAGATTTGTTTCGGCATTTTCACAAAGTGCCTTTTCCACATCCAACGCATAAATTTTAGCACCGGACAACTTTCGCAGCTCATTCGCACCCCAGATATGGTCAAAATGTCCGTGTGTCAGTAAAATACCGACGATCTGAAGTCCTGCCTTCTGCACCTGCTCATACAGATAGGCTCCCTGATCCGCAGGATCTACAAAAACAGCTTCTTTACTTCCTTCTTCATATAAGTAATAACAGTTTGTCTGGCACATGCCCAGCATGATTTTTCCGACCTTCATAAATTATGTGCTCCTTTTATTTGTCAGCCTGTCGTTCTCTCAATACTGAGAACGCTTTCGATATTATGCAGTTTATCGATCACTCTGTTCAGCTCTTCCTTGGAAGAAATCTCAAACGCTACATTCATCGTTGCAACGCCCTGTTTGCTCGTCCTTGTATTCATGCTCTGGATATCGATATTTTTCTCTGTCAAGGCTCTTGAAACATCTGCCAGCAGTCCGTTTCTGTTATTGGCATAGATCGTGATCTCCGCAAAGTATCTTCCTTTTCCGTCAATGGACTCATCCTGCCACTCTGCATCGATCAGGCGGCTCCTTTCGATCTCCGGCAAGTTGATAATATTGACACAGTCTGTTCTGTGGATAGAAATACCTCTTCCTCTTGTTACAAAACCGATAATTTCATCTCCCGGTACCGGAGAACAACACTTGGAGAAACGGACAGCCACATCATGAATGCCCTTTACAACAATACCGTTTTCCGTCTTGGATCGTGGCAGCATCTGCTTGGCTGCTGCACTTTCCTCCACTGCCTTGATCACTTCCTCATCGGAAAGCTCCTTCGGATGGTCGCGGTCATACATTTCCTTCATCTTATTGATGATCTGGCCTTCCTTCAGACCGCCGTGCCCGAGTGCGGCAAGGACGGATTCCCAGTCACGGAATCCAAACTTTTTCATAATGGATTCCATATATTCCGGACGCATGATATCCACCTGATTGATCGCCTTTGCTTTGCAATAAGAAAGCAGAAGCTCACGTCCCTTGATGATATTATCGTCCTTCAATTCATTTTTAAACCATTGATTGATCTTATTTTTTGCCTGTGTCGATTTTACAACATTCAGCCAGTCACGGCTCGGCCCCTTGGAATTCTGGCTCGTTAAGATCTCCACACGGTCACCGTTGTTGATAACATAATCGATCGTCACAAGCTTTCCGTTGACACGGGCTCCGATCATCTTATTACCGACTGCGGAATGAATGCTGTACGCAAAATCGATCGGAGTAGATCCGGCAGGCAGGTTTTTGACATCACCTGTCGGGGTGAAACAATATACACTGTCAGAGAACAGATCCAGATCGCTCTTGAGCAGATTCATGAACTCTCTGTTATCCGACATATCTCTCTGCCACTCCAGAATCTGACGCAGCCAGGAGAGCTTTTCTTCTTCGGCCCCGGTATTGATCTTCTTACCATCGGAAGCCTCTTTATATTTCCAGTGCGCGGCAATACCATATTCTGCCGTCTTATGCATTTCATAGGTGCGGATCTGGATCTCGAACGGCTGACCGGAAGAACCGATCAGTGTCGTATGCAGCGACTGGTACATATTCGCCTTTGGCATGGCGATATAATCCTTAAATCTGCCTGGGATCGGTTTGTACATTTCGTGGATCACACCAAGTGCCGCATAACAGTCTTTGACCGTATCCACGATAATACGGACAGCAAAAAGATCGTAGATCTGATCGATCGTTTTATTCTGATTCTTCATCTTCTTATAAATACTGAAAAAATGCTTGACTCTGCCATCGATCTTTGCCTTGATGCCCGCACGTTCAATATGCGCACTGACCTCATCTACGATATTCTGTACATATCTCTCACGTTCTACTTTTCTGACCGCGATCTTATCCACCAGATCATAATATACATCCGGCTGTAAATATTTCAGTGACAGGTCATCCAGCTCGACCTTTACCTTCATGATACCAAGACGCTGTGCGATCGGTGCGTAAATGTCCATGGTTTCTCTGGCTTTTTCCTGCTGCTTCTCCGGTGTCATATGCTTGAGGGTACGCATATTATGCAGTCTGTCGGCAAGTTTGATGATGATAACACGGATATCCTTTGCCATGGCGAGAAACATCTTACGCATGTTTTCCGCCTGCAGATCCAGCTTGTCGCCCTGATACTGCAGCTGTCCCAGCTTTGTCACACCATCAACGAGAAGTGCCACATCGTCACCGAATTCTGCCCGGATCTGATCTGTCGTCATAATCGTATCTTCCACAACATCATGCAGAAGTCCTGCCGCGATCGTCTCCTTATCCATTTCCAGATCTGCCAGTATGATTGCAACACAAAGCGGGTGGATAATGTATGGCTCTCCGGATTTTCTTGCCTGATCCTTATGTGCATCATTCGCCACCTTATAGGCACGCTCGATCAGCGAAATATCATCACTCGGATGGTATCTTCTCACACGCGTGATCAGATCCTGATACAGTTCCTCCGGTGTTTTGTATTCCGCCATAGCTTCAATATGACCATCATCAAATACCAATTCAGTTTTTTTCTGTTCTTCAGCCTTTGTCAATTCTCCCACTATATCGCCCACTCAGTCTTCTCTTTGATTTGAACCGAAAGCCGCTTTTCTTCAGCCACCAGTCCATAATATTATATTATTATTTGACATTTTCGTCAATAATCGTCGATTTGTATGGGAGATACCGAGTATTGTGGATTTCATTGCAGTCGTGAGCTTCGGCATCACGTGCTTTTGTGCCGGATACACATTGGCAAGGATAATTACAAGGCACAAAAATAACAGCCTCGCAAACTGAACGGTTATTTTTAATCAACTACGTATGTGGGCTAACCGTCTATCGGCAG
>ENA-OPSJ01001487-OPSJ01001487.1-human-gut-metagenome-genome-assembly--contig:-NODE-1487-length-17547-cov-3.636234_pt1 | contig 17547 bp, 13 predicted proteins | sample MGYA00241801_ERZ501893 | MGnify/ENA primary metagenome ERZ501893 (study PRJEB25962, sample SAMEA2042219) | human gut metagenome | biome: human gut; feature: human-associated habitat; material: faeces...
AGGAATGATACCCGGCGTTCAGGTCTCTGGCGGGGGCAGCTCCGATGGTGTATACCTGGTTATCCACGGCTCTCTGGCGGAACATCAGCTCCCAATGGAGAGGACCTGTTGTCATATTAAAAGCCGCCGGCACAATGATCACCTCTGCCCCCTGATCCACCATCAGCCTGGCAAGTTCCGGAAAGCGGAAATCATAGCAGATGCAAACGCCCATCTTTCCAAATTCTGTGTCAAAAACTGTCACCTGATCTCCCGGTGTCAGGGTATCTGATTCTTTAAAATACTGGCCACCTTTTACATCAATGTCAAAAAGATGCATCTTCCGGTGTTTCCCGATCTGATGCCCGTTTCTGTCAAAAACATAGGATGTGTTGTAAATACGACCGGTTGCGTCTCTCTCCGGCATACTTCCAGCTATGAGATAAATCCCACGTTCTGCTGCCAGCCTGGAACATTTTTCCCAGGTGTCCCCGCCTTCGGATTCCGCATATTCCGGGAAGTATTTGTTCTCGTAGGGACAGCAGAACATTTCGGGCAGAACTGCCAGGTCGATTCCCTGAAGTTCCGGACTGGCAAGAATTTCTGCTGCCTGAATGATGTTACGGGATTTTTCTGTATATACATGTGTCTGAAGAATTGCTGTTTTTATAACGGCCATATTATCATATCCTTTCTCTGCTCTTATACAAAAATAGCCCCACCATATCATCAGGTGAGACTATTTTTATCTTCATTCTCAGATCTTCGCTGCCTTACGTCCACAGCACTGTTTATATTTCTTGCCGCTTCCGCATGGGCACGGATCGTTCGGATATACTTTATCTTCTTTTCGCTGAACCGGTTTCTTCGGGCCGGCGCTGTCATCTTTGTTTGTACCGGTTACTTTTGCAACCTGCTCACGCTCGATCTTCTGCTCTACATGAACATGATACAGCATACGTACGGTATCTTCCTGAATAGAAGCGATCATGTTATTGAACATCTCGAATGCGCTCATCTTGTACTCAACAACCGGATCTCTCTGGCCATATGCCATCAGGCCGATACCCTGACGGAGCATTTCCATGTCGTCGATGTGATCCATCCACTTACTGTCAATACATTTCAGGAGAACTACTCGCTCAAGCTCACGAAGCTGCTCCGGTTCCGGGAACTCAGCCTCTTTCGCTTCATAAAGCTTCACAGCCTCTTCCTTCACGATATGTTTGATCTCGTCTTTTTTATGGCCTTTTACCTTCTCTGCAGTCAGAGGATGGATCGGAATGATCGGAGTGATCGCGGTATTGAACTCATCAAGATCCCACTCAGAAGAATCCATATCATCGGAGAAACACATGTCTGTCATGCTGTCTACGATATCTGTGATCATCTTGTAGATGGCATCACGCATATTCTCACCGTCAAGTACCTGACGACGCTCCTCATAGATGATCTCTCTCTGCTCATTGTTAACCTGGTCATAGTCGAGAAGATTTTTACGGATTCCGAAGTTGTTGAACTCAATCTTCTCCTGCGCTTTCTCGATGGCGTTGGAGAGCATCTTATGCTCGATCTGCTCATTCTCCTCAACACCAAGGGATGTAAACACTTTCATCAGTCTCTCGGAACCGAACAGGCGCATCAGGTCATCCTCAAGGGAAATGTAGAAACGGGATTCACCCGGATCTCCCTGTCGTCCGGAACGTCCACGGAGCTGGTTATCAATACGTCTTGACTCATGGCGCTCGGTACCGATGATCTTCAGACCGCCGGCCTCTCTTGCCACATCGTCAAGCTTGATATCGGTACCACGGCCTGCCATGTTGGTTGCGATGGTAACGGCATCTGCCTGTCCTGCCTGAGCTACGATCTCAGCCTCAAGTTCATGGAACTTGGCATTCAATACGTTATGCGGGATTCCCTCTCTCTTCAGCATTCTGCTGAGAAGTTCGGAAGTCTCGATAGTGATCGTACCAACCAGTACCGGCTGATGTTTTGCATGTGCTTCCTTAACAGCCTCTACAACTGCATTGAATTTCTCTTTCTTTGTCATGTAAACGGCATCATCAAGATCTTTACGCTGTACCACACGGTTGGTCGGAATCTCTACAACGTCCATGCCGTAGATATCACGGAACTCTTTTTCCTCGGTAAGGGCCGTACCGGTCATACCGCCTTTTTTGTCATATTTGTTGAAGAAGTTCTGGAAGGTGATGGTTGCAAGAGTCTTACTCTCTCTTTTAACCTTAACATGCTCTTTCGCCTCGATCGCCTGATGAAGACCATCGGAATAACGACGGCCCGGCATGATACGTCCGGTAAATTCATCGACGATCAGGATCTCGTCATCTTTTACAACGTAATCCTGATCTTTATGCATCAGGTTATGTGCACGAAGCGCAAGGATAATGTTGTGCTGGATCTCCAGATTCTCCGGATCTGCCAGGTTCTCGATATTAAAGAATTTCTCAACCTTCTTGATACCCTGCTCGGTAAGGTTGACGATCTTATCTTTCTCATTTACAACGAAGTCACCGGTCTCGATAACTTCCTCGCCCATGATGGCTGCCATCTTGGTCATCTCATGGCTGGCCTCACCACGTTCCAGCTGCTGTGCAAGGATATCGCACACCTCATAAAGCTTGGTGGACTTGCCGCTCTGTCCGGAAATGATCAGAGGTGTACGTGCCTCATCGATCAGGACGGAGTCGATCTCATCGATGATACAGTAATGAAGATCTCTCTGAACAAGCTGTTCTTTATAGATAACCATGTTGTCACGAAGGTAATCAAATCCAAGTTCGTTGTTGGTAACGTATGTGATGTCACATCCATATGCCGCACGGCGTTCTTCCGGCTTCATGTCGTTAAGTACCACACCTACAGTCAGGCCAAGGAACTCATGGACTTTACCCATCCACTCGGCATCTCGTTTAGCCAGGTAATCGTTGACCGTTACGATGTGGACACCTTTTCCCTCAAGGGCATTCAGGTATGCAGGAAGTGTGGAAACAAGAGTTTTACCTTCACCTGTTTTCATCTCGGCGATACGGCCCTGGTGAAGGATGATACCACCGATGATCTGTACACGGTAATGCTCCATTCCAAGCACACGCTTGGCAGCCTCACGTACGGTGGCAAATGCCTCCGGAAGAAGATCATCCAGTGTTTCGCCTTCTGCAAGACGTTTCTTATATTCTCTGGTTTTGTCCCGTAACTGCTCGTCGGTAAGCTGCTGCATCTGGGACTGATAGCTCTCGGTTTTCTCAACCAGCGGCATGATACGCTTTACTTCACGCTGGCTGCGGGTTCCAAATACTTTTGAAAAAACATTCATGTTTCTGCTCCAATCATTTTATTCGAAATAGGACATTTAAGTCTCTTATCTATCCGATTCAGGATCATTCCAGGACACTGTTCGTTCCAATCATCATAATCATTCCAGTTCTCTGTTGATATCCAGATCACATATGGTATATATTCTACCACTTTCCAGTTATAAAAACAATGAACAATTAATTAACAAATCGTGTCCGGAGCTGTTCTTCTGCCCTGAAAAAAGCTCCGGGAATCTGCAGATTTTCCACGCAGATTCCCGGAGCTTTTCTCAGTCGTTCAATATTCAGTTTTTATAAAAGATCATTCACCCATGATCTCCTACAGAGACTTCTGCCTAAAACTCCGGCTCGATCAGTCCGTAAGTATTACCTTTACGTTTGTAAACTACGTTAACCTGCTCTGTCTCAGCATTGAAGAATACAAAGAAATTATGTCCAAGAAGCTCCATCTGTACGCATGCATCTTCCGGATACATTGGTTTGATTCCGAATTTCTTGGTACGGATGATCTTAACTTCCTCATCCTCTTCATAATCCTTATCAAGGTATGCTTTCTGGAAGTTTGTGGATTCCTGCTGCTTGTCAACGATCTTGTTCTTGTATTTACGAAGCTGACGCTCAATTACCTCTTCAACCAGATCGATGGATACATACATATCATTGCTTACCTGCTCGGAACGGATAATGTTACCTTTCACAGGGATTGTTACCTCGATCTTCTGGCGATCCTTCTCAACGCTTAAGGTTACTGAAATCTCAGTTTCAGGAGTAAAATACCTTTCAAGTTTACCAAGCTTGTCCTCAACAGCTGTTTTAAGTCCTTCTGTTACTGCTATATTCTTTCCACTAATAATAAATTTCATGACTTCCATCCCCTTTGCTGTTTTATGTTGCTATTATAACACATTAAGTTGAATTTTAACATCACTTTTCAAAAATTTTACAAATTTTTTCTAAATTTATTCAATATATTCCTGCAAAAGGATTTTTTTGTCATGAATATGCAACTATTCTACTTCATCTCTGCCAGAACTTCAAACGGTATGCTTCCGCCAAAAATATCCAGTGCACTGCCAACAGTCACGTCCAGTCTTCCCTGTCCTGCCCTTCGAAGTTCCTCAATATCTGCCATGGAGCCGACACCGCCTGCATAAGTTACCGGATGAGCTGTATACTGTCCCAGAAGTTCCGCAAGTTCTGTCTCAACACCATGAGCCTTTCCCTCCACATCCACTGCATGGACCAGAAATTCATCACAGTAACTTCCAAGCTTTTCCATCAGTTCCAGTGTCACGATCTCTTCTGTAAATTTCTGCCAGCGGTCTGTGACAATATAATAGTTACCGTCTTTTTTGCGGCAGCTTAAGTCCAGCACAAGATGTTCTTTTCCTGCTGCATTCCGGATCTTCTCCAGATTTTCCCAGGAGATCACTCCGTTTTTAAACACATAGGAGGTTACGATCACATGGCTGGCACCAGCCTCCAGATACTCTGACGCATTCTCCGGGCAGATACCGCCTCCGATCTGAAGTCCTCTGGGATATCTTTTCAGGGCAAGAAGCGCCTGGGCTTTCGTCGCTTCATAGTTGGGAGAATCTTTTCCGTTCAAAAGGATCACATGACCGCCCTTTAATCCCGCCTTCTTATAAAGCTCTGCATAAAAAGCCGCATCCTGCTCTGACACAAAATTTTCTGCCGCCTGATCACCCTGATCTTTCAGGCTTCCTCCTACGATCTGTTTTACTTTTCCGTTATGTATATCAATGCATGGTCTGAATTTCATAATCCTGTCCTCCGTTTTCTTTCCATGCACTGATAATAGCATCAGAAGCAGTTTTATGCAATGCTGTGGTAAAATATCTGTAGCACCAGGTTACCTTACAGTTGCTGACCACGAAATAAACAGCAACTCTATCTGCCCTCTACCGCATTTCCTACTGCATTGCCAATATCATCCACCGCATTTCCTACGCCGTCGCCCAGGTCCTTCACACTGTCACCCAGCTCACCGGATACCGTTCCGTCATTTCCGGTTCCGTTGGCATCTGTAGTTCCAGGCGCTGCTGTTGTATTATTTCCATTTCCCGCAGGAGTCACGGTAATATTTCCACCGGCCATCTCATTGTTATCTGTGCCAGAATCTTCAATGATCCCGCCGTTGTCCATCACACCGTCATTATCTGTTTCATCTTCCATAATTCCATTTTCTGTGGCAGTATTTTCGTTTGTATTTTTTTTCTTATTTCTCTCATCATTATTTTTCTCGTCCACAGTTTCATCCGCATTATTTACCTCTGTACCACAGGCTGTAAATGTACACAGAGACAGAGTGAGCAAAGTGCCAAAAAGAATCGCCTTCCATTTTTTCATATGATCTTCTCCTTTTTCTGAAAAATTCTGTATTCCTAATATGGCACTTTTTCCAGTATTCTATCCTGGCAAAAATTTCAAAAATATTCTTTGCTATAAGGCCATATAGCGGACATTCGCATTCCGTTCCTCTACATGCTCATGAATGAAATCGCTTCGCAATTTCATTCAAAAAAACGGGCTCCGCTTTTACACGAAACCCGTTTTTATTACCTGTATCATTCTGTTACGGATTAAACTGTCAACCTGTCAGGATCAGCCGATCACGTCACTCATATCGTAACGTCCTGCCGGTTTGCCGGCAAGGAATTTGGCTGCTTCTACAGCACCTTTTCCAAAAATAGCCTTGGAATATGCGGTGTGCTTGAACTCGATCACTTCGTCCTGACCTGCAAAAATGATCTCATGCTCACCTACGATCGTTCCGCCGCGAACTGCGGAAATACCGATTTCCTTGTCATCACGTTTTTCACGTTTCTGGCTGCGGTCATATACATAATGATACTTGTTGTCCATAGCTTCATTAATGCTGTCTGCCAGTGCAAGTGCGGTACCACTTGGTGCGTCTACTTTCAGGCGATGATGTTTCTCAACGATCTCCATGTCAAATCCTGCAGTTGCAAGAACCTTGGCAGCATCCTGAACCAGTTTCAGAAGTGTGTTGATGCCAAGAGACATGTTTGCGGATTTCAGCACTGCTACTTTTTTGGATGTCTCTTCTACTTTTGCAAGCTGCTCCTCGCTTAAGCCTGTGCTGCAGAGAACAACCGGGATCTGGCGTGCGGCACTGTACTCAAGAAGCTTGTCTGTTGCTTTTGCAGAAGAAAAATCAATGATCGCGTCTGCCTCTACCTGGCATGCGTCAATATCGGTGAATACCGGATAGCTGTTTTTTCCCTGATCTGCAATGTCGATGCCTGCCACGATCTCTGCATCCGGATCTTTCTCCACAATGCCACTGATCACCTGACCCATATGTCCGTTGCAGCCATGCATGATGATTTTTACCATAGTATATTCTCCTTTACCTTCCGCTTACAGTCTGATTATTTTGCAAGCTTAAGGCCGAATTTCTCGATCTCTTTTGCAAGAGCTGCCTTTGTGTCTTCTTCCATCTCGCAAAGTGGCATACGAAGCGGTCCTACGTTCATTCCCATAAGGTTCATAGCTGTCTTAACAGGAATCGGGTTTACTTCGCTGAACAGTGCGTTGATCAGCGGAAGAGCTTTCAGCTGATCCTCTGTTGCTCCCTTTGTATCACCGTCGAAATATTTCATGACCATGTCATGTGTAAACTTCGGTGCAACGTTGGAAAGTACGGAAATAACTCCAAGTCCGCCAAGAGAAAGAATCGGAAGTACCTGATCATCATTTCCGGAGTAAAGCTCAAGCTGTCCGTCTGCCAGAGACATCATCTTGGCGATCTGGGAAAGATCTCCGGTTGCTTCCTTGATTCCGACAATGTTCTTTACATTCTTTGCAAGGTAAGCTGCTGTAGCCGGCTGGATGTTGCAGCCTGTACGGCTCGGTACATTGTACATGATAAGCGGAGTTTCCGGAACTGCATTGGCAATTGCTGTGTAATGAGCGATAAGTCCCTTCTGTGTAGCCTTGTTATAATAAGGTGTTACAATAAGAAGAGCGTCTGCACCATAGGAAGCTGCTTCCTTGGACATCATGATTGCTGTCTCTGTACAATTGGAACCTGTTCCTGCGATTACAGGCACACGTTTGTTAACTTTGTCAATTGTGAACTTGATTGTCTGAAGGTGCTCTCCGTGTGTCAGAGTAGAAGATTCTCCTGTTGTTCCGCAGATAACGATGGCGTCTGTGCTGTTCGCGATCTGATCCTCAAGGATCTCCTCAAGTTTCTCATAATTTACCTTACCGTCTTCGTGCATAGGTGTTACGATTGCAACGCCTGTTCCTTTAAAAATTGCCATTTGTCTTCCTCCTTCTTTCTTCTGTGAACTGTTGCTTATTTCCGTTCCTGTCCGGTCAGCTCTGTTGTCATTGTGGTAACACTGTCCACATATGGCTTCAGTGCTTCCGGAAGCCAGCGTCCGGTCATAACTATGTGCATACTTTCATCCTTCTGCTTAAGCATATCGATGATCGTCTCAACTGGAGCGATTCCTTTATCCATAAGCCCGAGGATTTCATCCAGCAGCAGAAAATCACACTCTCCGGTAGCAATTACCTTCCGTGCAAAATTAAGGCCGTTGAGAATATTGGTTCTCTCTTCTGTCTTTTCCTGCTCACTCAGGTCATTATAGCAGGTGTCCATTTTTTCGAAACGGAAAATCTTGAAATCAAGATTATCCAGATCCTCAAGAAAATCCAGTTCTCTGCGTTCCCTGCCCTTGAGAAACTGTATGATGATCACACTTTTTCCCTGCGCGGCAAAGCGCAAAGCCTGGCCGATAGCCAGTGTCGTCTTTCCTTTCCCGTTCCCGCAATAAACCTCTGTTATTTCTTTTTCCATGATTCTTCCTCTTACTGTTTAGTGAAACCGGTAATTCCCCATTTTTTTAATTTTTCTTATATTACCGCAGATTGGCTGGAAATGCAAGTGTTACCTTAATGTTCCCACCAATATTCCATAACCTGTCCAATGTTACTCAACATATTCCAATTTGCTCACCGAAACTTCATAGGCTATCCTTTTTTCTGTCTCATTTTCACTGATTCGTTTCATATATTCCCTGCTCTGAATTCTGCCCCAGATCAGCACATGTCCGCCTACTTCAAAAGCCGAAGCATATCTGGCATTTCTTCCCCAGCATATACATGGTATGTAATCGGATTTTCCGTAAGGACGGTTGACTGCCATCAGAAGATCCGCAATCTCTCTTCCAAGCGGAGTTTTTCTGTATACAGGCGGTTTGCAGATATACCCGTCCAGAAAAATCTGATTGACCGGTATGGATTCCTCTCCCTCTTCCACAAATTTCACTTCCCTGGCAAATACCGAAAGCACAAGTCTATTTCTCTTTTCCTCATGACGGTTATAGGACCGGAACTGTCCGTGGATTTCAATATACTCCCCAACATAGTCCTGGGTGATATCAATCAGACGCTCGGACACCATCACCGGAATCCTGTCCTCAGAATCGCTGAGACGTTTTACCAGAATATCCATCATATAAAACCCTTCTCCAAAAACCTGATGGCTGAAGGTAAATCCGGTGGCAATACGCCCCATAACCGATACCTGATTGTTTTCAATAATTTTATCTGCCATAATAAGTAGCTCTCCTTCCTCTTCGTGTATTTCGTCTATATCAATCTATGTACAGATGCGCTATAATATGCCTGAAAACTGAAAAACCAAAAATATTTTTTTATGTCTTGTAATCTTCCAAAAATGTGATAGACTATAAATTTGGACATCATTTTTAACAAAAAGATTACTTATATATGGAAAGAAAGGATTTGGATTATATGAAGACCAAGCGTGAAGATGTTCGTAACGTGGCCATTATCGCCCATGTCGATCACGGTAAAACAACACTTGTTGACGAGCTTTTGAAACAGAGCGGTGTTTTCCGTGAGAACCAGGAAGTCCAGGAACGTGTCATGGACTCCAACGATATTGAGCGTGAGCGCGGCATTACGATTCTCTCCAAAAACACCGCAGTTCATTACAAGGGTGTAAAAATCAATATCATCGACACTCCAGGCCATGCGGACTTCGGCGGCGAGGTAGAGCGTGTGCTGAAGATGGTAGACGGCGTTATTCTTCTTGTGGACGCCTTCGAGGGTGCCATGCCTCAGACTAAATTTGTACTTCGTAAAGCTCTCGAACTGAACCTGCATGTTATTGTCTGCATCAACAAGATCGACCGTCCGGAAGCACGTCCGGAGGAAGTTGTTGACGAAGTTCTGGAACTTCTCATGGATCTGGACGCATCTGACGAGCAGCTGGACTGCCCGTTCCTGTATGCCTCCGCAAAAGCCGGCTATGCAGTTCGTAACCTTGAGGACAAGCCTGAGAATATGGCTCCGCTTTTTGAGACCATCCTTGATGCAATTCCTGCTCCGGAGGGAGATCCGGACGGAGATACACAGGTTCTTATCAGCACCATCGACTACAATGAATATGTAGGCCGTATCGGTGTCGGTAAAGTTGAGCGCGGAACCATTTCCGTGAACCAGGAGCTGATGCTTCTGAACCATCATGACCCGGACAAACACGAGCGCGTAAAGATCAGCAAGCTCTACGAATTTGACGGCCTGAACAAGGTTGAAGTCAAGAGTGCTACCATCGGAGCCATCGTTGCGATCTCCGGTATTGCAGATATCCACATTGGAGATACACTCTGTGCAGGAGATAACCCGGAGTCCATTCCGTTCCAGAAGATTTCCGAGCCTACCATCTCCATGAACTTCCTTGTAAACGACAGCCCGCTTGCAGGACAGGAAGGTAAATTTATCACTTCCCGTCACCTTCGTGACCGCCTCTACCGTGAGCTGAATACAGACGTCAGCCTTCGTGTGGAAGACACAGATACAACTGAGTGCTTCAAGGTTTCCGGCCGTGGTGAGCTTCACCTTTCCGTTCTTATTGAGAACATGCGCCGTGAAGGATATGAATTTGCAGTCAGCAAACCGGAGGTTCTCTATCATACAGACGAGCGCGGACGCAAACTGGAGCCGATCGAGATCGCATATGTTGATGTTCCGGAGGAATTTTCCGGTACCATCATCCAGAAACTCAGCGAGCGTAAAGGTGAACTTCAGGGTATGAGCACAGCAAGCGACGGAACTGTACGTCTTGAGTTCTCCATCCCTTCCCGTGGACTGATCGGATTCCGTAACGAATTCCTTACCTCCACCAAGGGTACCGGTATCCTGAACACCATGTTTGACGGATATGCACCATACAAGGGAGACTTCCCGTATCGTAAACAGGGTTCCCTCATCGCTTTCGAGGCAGGCGAGACTGTAACTTACGGTCTTTTCTCCGCTCAGGAGCGTGGTACTCTCTTCGTCGGACCTGGCGAGAAGGTTTACAGCGGTATGGTTATCGGACAGAATGGTAAGGCTGAGGATATCGAGCTGAATGTCTGCAAGACCAAGCACCTCACCAACACCCGTTCTTCTTCGGCAGACGATGCGCTGAAGCTTGTTCCGCCTAAGGTATTAAGCCTTGAGCAGGCAATCGAGTTCATCGACCAGGATGAGCTTCTTGAGGTAACTCCTAAGAGCCTTCGTATCCGTAAACGTATCCTGGATTCCAGAGATCGAAAACGTGCTGCATTCCGCAAGAGCTGATAGAATTTTGACGATTATTTATTGTTTACTGGATTCTGGCAGTGTTTTGCAGTTATAAAGGATTCGGATATATCTTTAACACGATTTACACAACTGTCATACGGGAATCATTTCCTGTATGGCAGTTTTTTTCTGGAATCATTTCCTGCATGACCGTTTCTTTCTGCAGGAAGAATCCAGGCTGCAGGATTCTCTGCCTGTGGCGAATTTCCCTGAACAACATCGGGCTTTCCTGCTCGCAGGATTCTGGCAGTTATCTCCTGCCCTGTTTTTCATTTTCAGACAAATCTATCCATTTCTTTCTGCATTCCTGAAAAAAGTCTCCATATATTTTGCTTAATTGTTCTGAAAACTCAAATAATTTCAAGTTTTTTTATCAATTATGGTTTGACGCTTTACCGTGACATGATATTTTTGTGAATTATTTATCAAAATTCTTCGTTATTTTCGTTAATTATTTATCACATTCGCTATTGACGTCTGAAATCTGTTAAATTATAATGTGTTCATGATTGATTGACAAAAGTTTAACGTTAATGTTTTAACTACATGATACGTTTTATCTTTTGCCAGCCCCTCATATGTGTGCATGTTTTTTGTCAGTGCTGACAAATATTTAACATGTTTTTTGTGCACAGTGCTGAATTTAAAGATTTTTTTTAAAGGATTTTTCAATAATTCAGCGTTCTGCGGAGTGAAATTTACAGTATTTTCCCCTGATTTTCTGTTCGTCATTTTGCACATAGCTGCAAAATTCAGAATTTGCGTTTTTTTCTGAATTTTGATACTATATAATCATCGAAACAGAAAATTCAATCAGATTGAATCAACCAAGCAACGCAGCGCGGGGACTTACAAAAACTCTGCAGCATCTGCCGGCATAAAAAGCAGGCCCGCAGAACCACAGATCATTATCATATGAAAACAGGAGGATTCCACATGGCAAAGAAAGAAACTATCCCTACCATCATCGACACTCCAGAAGCCCTGACCGCGAAAATGGCTGCAATGAAAGAAGCACAGAAGATCTTCGCTACCTACACACAGGAGCAGGTTGACAAGATCTTTAAGGCAGCTGCTACTGCCGCCGACAAAATGCGTATCCCACTTGCCAAAATGGCCGTTGAAGAAACAGGCATGGGTATCATGGAAGATAAGGTTATCAAGAACCATTACGCAGCAGAGTATGTTTATAATGCATACAAGAACACACAGACATGTGGTGTTGTAGAAGAAGACAAGGCATACGGAATCAAGAAGATCCTGGAGCCTGTAGGACTGGTTGCCGCAGTTATCCCGACTACCAACCCGACTTCCACAGCAATTTTTAAATCTCTTATTTCTCTGAAAACACGTAACGCAATCATCATCAGCCCGCATCCGCGTGCCAAGAAGTCTACCATTGAAGCAGCGAAAGTTGTTCTGGATGCAGCTGTTGCCGCTGGTGCACCGGAAGGAATCATCGGATGGATCGATATCCCGAGCCTTGAGCTGACCAACATGGTTATGCAGAACGCAGATATCATCCTTGCAACCGGTGGTCCTGGAATGGTTAAGGCAGCTTACTCCTCCGGTAAACCTGCTGTTGGTGTTGGACCTGGAAATACACCTGCCATCATTGATGACAGTGCAGATATCCGTCTTGCAGTTAACTCCATTATCCACTCCAAGACATTTGACAATGGTATGATCTGTGCTTCCGAACAGTCCGTAACTGTTCTGGAGAGCATTTATAAAGAAGTAAAAGAAGAGTTCCTTTACAGAGGATGCTACTTCCTTAAAAAAGACGAGATCGAGAAAGTCAGAAAGACAATCCTCATCAACGGCGCTCTGAATGCCAAGATCGTAGGCCAGAAGGCAACTACCATCGCCGAGATGGCAGGCGTTACCGTACCGGCTGAGACCAAGATCCTTATCGGTGAGGTTGAGTCCGTTGATATCAGCGAGGAATTCGCACACGAGAAACTTTCCCCTGTACTTGCCATGTACAAGGCTAAGAATTTTGACGATGCTATCGCAAAAGCTGAGCGTCTTGTTGCTGACGGCGGCTACGGCCATACATCTTCCCTCTACATCAACGTGAATGAGACAGAGAAGATGGATAAATTCGAGGCAGCTATGAAGACCTGCCGTATCCTTATCAATACGCCTTCTTCTCAGGGTGGTATCGGTGACCTTTACAACTTCAAACTTGCTCCATCCCTCACTCTTGGCTGCGGTTCCTGGGGCGGTAACTCCGTATCCGAGAACGTTGGTGTCAAGCACCTTCTGAATATCAAGACCGTTGCTGAAAGGAGAGAGAATATGCTCTGGATGAGAACACCGGAAAAGGTTTACTTTAAGAAAGGCTGTATGCCGGTTGCTCTTGACGAGCTCGGTACTGTTATGGGCAAGAAACGCTGCTTCATCGTAACAGACTCCTTCCTCTACAAGAACGGTTACACCAAACCGATCGAAGATAAACTGGATCAGATGGGCATCGTTCATAAATGCTTCTCTGATGTAGCACCAGATCCATCTCTCGCTTCCGCAAAAGCCGGAGCCAAGGCTATGACAGCATTTGAGCCTGACTGCATCATCGCTCTTGGTGGTGGTTCCGCAATGGATGCCGGCAAGGTTATGTGGATGCTTTATGAGAATCCGGACGCTGACTTCTCCGATATGTCCATGGACTTCCTGGATATCCGTAAGAGAGTTTACACCTTCCCGAAGATGGGTAAAAAAGCTTACTTCGTAGCAATCCCGACATCTTCCGGTACAGGTTCCGAGGTTACACCTTTCGCCATCATCACAGATCAGGATACCGGCGTTAAATGGCCGCTGGCTGACTATGAGCTTCTTCCGGATATGGCGATCGTAGATACCAACAACATGATGAGCGCACCGAAGGGACTGACCCGTGCTTCCGGTATCGACGTTATGACACATGCAATCGAGGCTTATGTTTCCATGATGGCTTCCGATTACACAGACGGTCTTGCACTGAAAGCGATCAAACTGGTATTTGAGTATCTGCCACGTGCATATAAAGACGGCAACGATGTAGAGGCAAGAGACCATATGGCTAACGCTTCCTGCATGGCAGGTCTTGCATTCGCCAATGCATTCCTCGGTGTTAACCACTCTCTCGCTCACAAACTTGGTGCTTTCCATCACCTGCCACACGGTATCGCAAACGCAGTTGTTCTTCTGGATGTTATGCGTTACAACAGTGCTGAGGTTCCGACCAAGATGGGTACCTTCCCACAGTACCAGTATCCAAAGACACTTGCCCGCTATGCTGAGATCGGCCGTTCTGTAGGTCTTACAGGCAAGAACGATGCAGAAGTATTCGAAAAACTTCTCGCCAAACTGGATGACCTGATGAGAACAATCGAGATCATGCCTACAATCCGTGACTACGGCGTAGATGAGAAATACTTCCTGGAGACTCTGGATGAGATGTCCGAGCAGGCCTTCAATGACCAGTGCACCGGCGCTAACCCGAGATATCCACTTGTATCCGAGCTGAAAGATATCTATCTGAAGGCATACTACGGAGAAATGCCAAAGAAAGAAGAGAAAAAAGCCAAATAAATGTGGAACACCCTTCTAAGGGAAACACGGCCGGGAGTTTATTCGCTCCCGGCTGCGTTTCCTTTGCTTATTTCCCTCTTGCAAAAGATCCCCGATACAGTTCTGTATGAACAGGCTGTACCGGGGATCTCTTATATAATCGCTTTATAATTATCGTTTATTCTCGTTAATTTATTTCAGGCCATACTCTGCTGCAAGTTTCTTAAACTCCGGAAGAGAATTTACAATGGTATCATAAGATACACAGTATGCCAGTCTCACATAACCAGGGCATGCGAAGGAGCTTCCCGGTACCATGAGGATGTTATATTTCTTGCCGGCCTCGCAGAAGGCTTTTTCATCAGCTACCGGAGATTTTACGAAGAGATAGAACGCACCCTGTGGTTTGATGCACTCAAAGCCGCATTCTTTCAGGCCATTGTAAAGTGCCTGACGGTTTTTATCGTAAGCTGCAAGATCTGTCTTTGCATCTACACATTTCGCAACTACTTTCTGGATCAGGGATGGTGCATTTACGCAGCCAAGTGTACGGTTTGCGATGGTTGCAGCTGAGATCAGTTCTTCACTTCCGTCCGCCTCATCCGGGATCACCAGATATCCGATACGCTCTCCCGGAAGGGAAAGGGATTTGCTGAAGGAATAACCTACAATTGTATTCCTATAGTATTTCGTCAGGAAATCCTCTTGATTTCCATCGTAGACAAGTTCACGGTAAGGCTCATCGGAAATCAGATAAATTTCGTGTCCAATCTCTTTTTCCTTCTTTTCCAGAATCCCAGCCATCTTCTTCATGGTTTCTTCATGATAGATCACACCGGTCGGATTGTTTGGTGTGTTCACGATCACTGCCTTGGTCTTTTCATTGATCGCTTTTTCCAATGCAGTCAAATCTGGCTGGAATGTTTCAAAATCCGGCGCTACCTCCACGACTTCCGCATCAAAATTGGCTGCATAACTCTTGTACTCTCCAAAATACGGGGCGAACACGATCACCTCGTCACCCGGATCTAAGATTGTTTTAAAAATAATGTTCAATCCTCCCGCTGCTCCCACTGTCATCACAATATTATGGGAAGTAAATGCAGTTCCAAAACGCTTGTTTAAGTTCTCTGCAACCGCCTGACGGACATCCGGGTAACCGGCATTGTCCATATATCCATGTAAAACCAGCGGATCGGTCTCATCCACCAGTTGCTTAATTGCCTCGTTCAATGCTGCCGGAGCCGGTGTTGCAGGATTCCCCAATGAAAAATCATACACGTTCTCTCTTCCCACCCTGGCGGCAAGTTCATTTCCCTCTACAAACATTGCACGGATCGCAGAACTTCCCTGCAATGCCTTCTGTATTTTCTGTGAAATCATATTCTCTTCCTCACTGTTTTCTTACTCTCGAGTCATTTTTCTGCGGTCTGCACCGTAAATGTGCAGATCCACGGAACAATTATTACTTTACAACAATACTGTATGAAAGTAAATAGATAAAAAAAGAAAACTGCCACAGGACATTTTCCTTACGGATACTGCCCCGGACAGTTTTTGTTTATTAAAAATACTCCCCTGTATTTTTATGCATTGACGGTATCTACGAACTTCTGGAACGCTTTTCTGCCTTCCTCTGTGCATTTGTAAACACCTGCGTCCAATAAAACTTCTTTGAACACAAGACCGATTTCTGTCTGAATGATCTCATGTAATTTTTCCGGTGTAATCTCACCTTCCAGGCCGCTTCCTGCCGTAAATCCATACTTCGGCAGAAATTCCTCCACCCAGTCTGCATGTTTTGCAAGAACTTCATCCTCACGGATTTCTGCGCCGTCTAAGATTGCCTGCTCCAATGCAGCCATCTCATCTTTTAATCTGGCTGGAAGCACTGCAAGTCCCATAACCTCGATCAGACCAATGTTTTCTTTTTTGATGTGATGAAGTTTTGCATGTGGATGGTAAACACCCAGCGGATGCTCCTCCGTCGTGATATTGTTGCGGAGTACAAGATCTAACTCATAATCATTGCCGCGTTTTCTTGCGATAGGAGTGATCGTGTTGTGTGGTTCGCCCTCTGTCTCTGCAAAAATAAATGCATCTTCATCCGTATAACCTCTCCATGCAAGTAAAATCTTATCTGCGAGCTCGATCAGGCGCTCTTTTTGTGGTGCGCTGATACGGATCACGGACATTGGCCATTTTACGATTCCGGCTTTCACATCCTCAAATCCCTTGAAGACCAGCTCTTTTTCCACCGGTGCTTTTGCCATAGCGAACTCATAATGTCCACCCTGAAAATGATCGTGGCTCAAAATAGATCCACCAACGATCGGAAGGTCAGCATTCGATCCGACAAAGTAATGTGGGAACTGCTCTACAAAATCCAACAGTTTTCCAAAGGTTGCTTTCTCGATTTTCATCGGTGTATGCTCTGCGTTAAAAACGATACAGTGCTCATTGTAGTAAACATATGGTGAATACTGGAAAAACCAGTCACTGTGGTTGATCGTTACCGGAATGATCCTGTGGTTCTGTCTTGCCGGATGGTTCACACGTCCTGCATATCCCTCGTTTTCTTTGCACAGAAGGCATTTTGGATAACCGCTCTGTTTTGCAAGCTTGGCTGCTGCGATCGCCTTCGGATCTTTTTCCGGTTTGGAGAGATTGATGGTGATATCCAATGTTCCAAACTCGGTATCTGCAGTCCATTTCTGGTCTTTTTTGATACGATATCTACGAATGTAGTTTGTATCCCTGCTTAATTTGTAAAAATAGTCAGTTGCCTCCTTTGGGCTGATCTGATAGAGTGCCTGGAATTTTTTGATCACTTCACTTGGTCTTGGCACTAAAAGACTCATGATCTTCGTATCAAACAGATCCCGGTAAACGATACCATCCTCCTGCATGATCCCGTTTTCCACCGCATAATCCATCATTTCCGTCAGAAGATCCGGCAGCCTTTTGACCGCCTCTTCTTCTGTCTGCTCTATCTTTTCCCCGAATCCATAGGGATAATCTTCTAAGA
>ENA-OPSJ01001488-OPSJ01001488.1-human-gut-metagenome-genome-assembly--contig:-NODE-1488-length-17546-cov-2.618432_pt1 | contig 17546 bp, 15 predicted proteins | sample MGYA00241801_ERZ501893 | MGnify/ENA primary metagenome ERZ501893 (study PRJEB25962, sample SAMEA2042219) | human gut metagenome | biome: human gut; feature: human-associated habitat; material: faeces...
TTTGACCTCCAGCCAAAACAAGCAGTTGTAAATGATTATAACGAAGAGTTGATTAATGTTTATACGGTTATAAGGGACAACCCTAATGAACTTATTGAGGATTTAAAGAAACATAAAAATACGTCAGAGTATTTTTATGAAATTCGCTCTATGGATAGGCAACCTCTTTTTAAAAATCTTACCACTATCGAGCGAGCATCACGGATTATATATCTCAATAAAACTTGCTATAATGGATTATATCGGGTTAATAATGCAGGGGAATTTAATTCTCCATTTGGGAAATATAAAAATCCAAATATTGTCAATGAGCCTGTGATTAAGGCGGTAAGTAAATATTTAAATTCTGATCGGATTCAAATATCAAATGGTGATTATGAGGTCATTTTGAGAGATATACCAACAAATTCATTTGTGTATTTAGATCCTCCGTATCATCCTATTTCAGAGAGTTCTAATTTTACAGGATACGTGCAGGGCGGATGGAGTGAGAGGGATCAACTTAGGCTAAGAGATGTTTGTAATAGATTAAATAGCAATGGCATAAAATTTCTCCTATCAAATTCTGCATCTAATTTCATAAAAGAAATTTATGCGGAATACAATATTCATGTAGTACAGGCAAGTCGTGCTATAAATTCAGATTCTTCTAAAAGAGGGCAAGTTGATGAATTTTTAATTAGCAATTATGAGTAAATCCAAGAATGACATAGCGTGGGAGAAAATTTTTGAGAAGTATTGCATCTTGGACAAACTTGCCAATAATGAACGTATATCAATTTCTTCAACAGAAATTAATCAGTTTAGAGAGGCTCGTTTAATGACCAAGTTTGACCATAGATCTCAACTTCCAAAATTGTTTATAGATCATAACTTATCAATATTACCTACATCCAGAGGTACGTATGAAATCGGGAATTTTAAAACTTTTTGTGATTTCAATAAAGATGATATAGAGATAACCCCTATTGACTTTCCAACTTTCTTGGAAAGTATAGATTATAAAGATATTACGAGTGAATCAATAGCTATAAATTGTGCTTTTGTATCTAAGATATTGCATGATTTTACAGGAGAGGAAAATCTGTTACCTACCGTTTCCGGACGGATGAGCTCTTCAGTCTTTGATTTTACGATTAATTCAGGACAAAACATTTTAAAAATTAATGTTGATAATTCACAAATTGAAATAGACGGAGGGTATGAAGGAGATAGCTCTTTAAATTTGATTGAAGCTAAAAATTATATTTCAGATGATTTTCTGATTCGACAACTATACTATCCATATAGATTATGGAGTAATAAAATTGGAAAACGTGTTCGTCCAATATTCTTGACGTATTCAAATGGTATTTTCCATTTGAGAGAATATGAATTTGTTACGCCTGCATCATATAATTCCATCCGATTAATACAACATAAAAAATATGCAGTTCAAGAAGGAGGAATTAATGTTGAGAATATACAGAACATTTTGGATAGTATTCAAGTTGTAAAAGAGCCTAAGTTGCCTTTCCCTCAAGCAGATAGCTTTGAGCGAGTAATTAATCTTTGCGAGCTATTAAAACAAAAAGGATTTATTTGTAAAGATGATATTACGCAAAATTATGACTTTGACCACAGACAAACTGATTATTATTCAAATGCAGCAAAATATTTAGGATTAGTAGAGGTTGTTCGTGAGAATCAACAAATAGGGTGCATTCTAACTCGTGATGGCTCTCGTATATTTAATCTGCCCATTATTGAACGGCAATTGGAATTTGTAAAACTTATATTGGTACATACGGCATTTCAAAACACCTTGAAACTGTATTTTGATAAAGGCAATGTTCCAACAAAGAGCGAGGTCGTTGAAATAATGAAAAGTGCAAAATTGTATAATATTGATTCTGAACAAACATATAAACGAAGGGCATCTACAGTTATATCTTGGATAAATTGGATATTAGAACTAATAGAGTAATAATTTAAAGAATAAGAATTATGGCTTGTGAAAAACAACATCGTTATGATCCTCAGTACAATAATTTACCTGTCGATCAAGGTGGGGCAGGAAGACATCGTTGTGCTGGATGTGCTTATGAAAGAGGGTATGAAGATGGACTAAATCGTAAAGAAAAAATGGATTTGGACTTGGATTCATTACCAGAGAGTCAAGCTGGAACAGTTAGGCATAAAAGCCCACATGCAGCTTATGCTGCTGGTTATTTAGCTGGAGTAGAAGATTCTTATAAGTAAATACCTGTTCCTCCGTTTCAAATAACATCCCCATACGATAAATATATATTGTATGGGGATGAGTAAATTAGAAAAACCGTATTTTTGTATCTAAAAGCTTCGGATAAGTGTAAAAACTATATCTTATGAAAGTGCCTTATGAAAAATGTCCCAAGGAATTGTGAGGACACCGTAGAAACAACCGCCAAACGGTTTTCCGATGTGCTCTAAATGATTTTTTGTTTTGCAGTGAGCGGAAGATAAGGCTAAGGCCGACGGGGCAGAGGTATCTACTTCCATATACAATATGTTTATTCTAAAAAAGGTTCGCTTCCTTCAGACTGTCTAAGAATCAGTCTGTTGCGGTGAACCCTGTTGGCCGAAAGCCTTCACATGGGCTTCACCGCTGGGTTCACGGCTACATTTATATATCCCCTAAATATTTTCCCAACTGCAGAACTCCGTGTGAATCCTAAAATGTAAAGCTTTCACCGTAATGGGCTGATTATTAGATGGCCTGAAGGACGTGAACCTTGAATTTATGGAAGTTGTGATGTAAGGCAGACATAAAAATAGGGCGCGGAATCACTTCCACGCCCTATTACATCAGGGGCATTTCCCATATTGATATGAGAAAGTATATTTTTGCATAATTAAGGTTTATGAAAGAACATTCACAGAATATTGAACTACTGTTTCTTGTTCTTTTCTGCTATGTTGCAAATATAGGCATTCTTTTTGATAACTCAAAGGAAAATATCTATTATTTTTTCCTTTATTATGAACTTTTCAAACTTTTAGAAGCTCACTGTGCGTGAACCGTCTTCGTTCTCTTCGATGGTTACTTTCACCGTATTACCCGGAAGAAGTTCTTCCACCAGTTCCGGCCATTCGATGAAGCAAAGCGCACCGCTGTAAAAATAGTCTTCGTAGCCCATGTCGTACACTTCTTCCAGTTTTTTGATACGGTAGAAGTCGAAATGGTAAATCAGTTCGCCGCTGTCCGAACGGTATTCATTGACGATGGCGAAGGTGGGCGAGTTGATGACGTCCTCCACGCCGAGGCATTCGCATACGGCTTTGGTGAAGGTGGTCTTGCCGGCTCCCATCTTGCCGTACATGGCAAAGACGGTGTTGTCGCCCATGGCTGCGATGAATTCCCGGGCAGCCTCGTGGATGTGGTCTAAAGAGTCTATTCTAATCTTCATATAGTTTTTTGTTTTTAATTTCGTTTCTTGCTTTGCAGGGTTATCAGCGGTATGAGCATTTCCTCCATAGAGATGCCGCCGTGTTGGAATGTGTCGCGATAGTAAGACACATAATAATTGTAATTATTGGGATAGGCAAAGAAATTGTCGCCCGAAGCAAAGATGTAGGCCGTACTCAGGTTGGGAGCCGGGAGCAGGACTTTACGTGGGTCTTTGATTTCAAAGACTTCTTTGGTGTTGTATTTCAGATTCTTCCCCAGTTTGTAGCGCAAGTTCGTGTTCGTGTTCTTGTCCCCGATGACTTTGACCGGTGACTTCACGCGGATACTGCCGTGGTCGGTCGTGACGATGATTTTGTAGTCGCTTGCGGCCAGGGCCTTGAACAGGTCTTTCACGGCAGAATGCCGGAACCAGCTTTGGGTGATGCTGCGATAGGCTGCCTCGTTGGAAGCCAGTTCGCGCACCATTTTCGATTCCGTACGAGCATGGGAAAGCATGTCGATAAAGTTGAGCACAATGACGTTCAAGTCATATTTTTCCAACTGTTTGAACTGGCCGATAAGTTTATCGGCCGTAGTCGAATCATTGATTTTATGGTAACTAAATGTATTCTTACGGCGGTAACGGTCCAATTGGGTCTGGATGAGAGGCCCTTCGTTCAGGTTCTTGCCCTCTTCTTCGTCTTCGTCCACCCAGAGGTCCGGGTACATTTGGGCGATTTTGTCCGGCATCAGACCGGAAAAGATGGCGTTGCGTGCATATTGTGTGGCTGTGGGCAAGATGCTGCAATAAATATCTTCGTCGATGAGGAACATATCCGCCAGTTCCGTACTGAGTGTCCGCCATTGGTCGTAACGGAAGTTGTCCAAAACGATGAGAAACACCTTTTCCCCTTGATTCAGCAGGGGGAATATTTTGGTTTTGAAGATATCCGGACTCATCAGCGGGCGGTCTTCGGGGTGGGTGATCCACTCTTCGTAGTGTTTGCGTATGAATTTGGCAAAAGCCAGGTTGGCTTCCGTTTTCTGCATGCCCAGCATTTCGTCCATGTTGCTGTCGGTCTCGGACAGCTCCAGTTCCCAGTATACCAATCGTTTGTACACCTCTTTCCAGTCCTCGAACGTCAATGAGTCATTGATTTGCATGCCAATCTTTCCGAAATTCTGTTGATAGGCGTTTTGAGCCACCTCCGTGACGATTTCTTTCTTATGGATGTTCTTTTTCAGGGTCAGGAGGATTTGCGTGGGGTTGACGGGCTTGATGAGATAGTCGGCAATTTTGGAGCCGATGGCCTGGTCCATGATATTCTCCTCTTCGCTCTTCGTCACCATGACCACCGGCGTGACCGGTGTGATTTCCTTGATGCGCGACAAGGTTTCCAGCCCGCTCAGGCCGGGCATGTTCTCGTCCAGCAGAATCAGGTCGTAGGTCGTTTCGCTGCACTTGTCCAGTGCATCCTGCCCGTTGGATACGGTTTCTACCTCGTATCCTTTCTTTTCGAGAAAAAGAATATGCGCTTTCAGCAATTCTATTTCATCGTCTACCCAAAGTAATAAACCGTTGTTCATCATTTGTAATGGTTTCGTATGTTAGAAAATAATACCGCTGTCCGTGTCTTCCTCCTCTTCTTCGTATTCTTCGTCTCCGGCAGGCGGTTCGTCGTCCGGCGTACGGATTTCGATGGAAGTAGGTTCGTCCAGTCTCAGGTCCTCCGGCACTTGCAGCGGTGCGAACTTCTCATCGTAGAACTTCTTGTAATCGTCGAAACTGAAGACCGTGCCCAACAGCTTCAGGTTACTTTCGGAGATGATGACGGAACGTATGTTTTTAAGCACGACACTCATGTGCGGATCGGCATACAGCTTTTGGGCGTAAGCGTGTGCCTCGTCGTAGCTGAGGAAACCGCTGACGCGCATTTGTGCCAGTCCGTCGGCCTTCACGATGTCGATGTCGAAATTGCGTACCATAAAACTGGTGAAATTATACAGGGCCATCTCATATAACAGTTGGTCCTCGTCCAGACTGTTTTCCGGATAGGCCAACAGGAACACGAAGTTGCTGAGGCGTTCGTCGCTTAATTGCTGCGCTTCGGCTGTGGAGTCTTGCAGAGCCGTCAGCGAACGCCGGCTCCAGATGTCGCTTGCCGCGTATTTCCCGTCGGTCAGCGACCGGCCTTCCTGAATGCCTTTCACGATGCTTTGTGCGATTTCCGTTACTTCGTCTTTCGGATATTTCTCAATGACTTGTTTCAACGTGACCAAGAAGCTGTCCCGTTCTCCGCCGTACAGTTGGCTCATGGCTTGTATGAACATGAATTTAGCGCGGTGTGCCCCCTCCGGGAAATCCGAAGTCGAAATGGAATAATTGCGGAACACTTCCTCATATTCGTTCTTGCCGTAAGCTTCGTATGTGGCGGCATACAGAGAATCCTCTATGTGCTTGCCCTGCCTTGCGTAAAGCTCGTATTTGGGGTTGGCCAGCATGATGGCATACCGGCTGTCCGGGAACTCCTCGATGAGCCGCTGTTTATACTGTTCCGCCTCGGCCATGTCATTCAGTCGGCCGTTGATAAGGAATAGATGGTAGTACACGTTGTCTTTGTCGGCTACGTCCGGGAACGTTTCGATAAGACGCAACAGGGTACGCCGTGCCAAACCGAAATTTTCCAGTCTCTCCATTTCCAGGATGCCGGCCTGATAAAGCGCGTCGCGCAGGATGTCGTTGGAGGCTTGCAACTGCTCTTCCGTGAACGGGATTTGTTGCAGGTAATATTCCCGGTTGTGCGGGTCACTGGCCAATGAGTCGGCCATACGCTCCTGGGCTTCGGCAATGCTGTCGGCCAAGGCGATGCTGTCGGCTTGTGCCGCCATCAGGCTGTCGCTCTCTTCGCTGTAGTCATATTCTCCGAAATCTTCCGTGCGGTCCTCGTTCTTATGGCTTCTCCGCCAGTTGTCTTCCAACGGGCGTTTGCCCCACGTACGTTGGAACTGACGTTTGCCTTGGGCTACGACCGACGGGTTATAGAAATACCACGTGCCGGTTTGTCCGGAAGCTCCCGCCTGCGCCCCGCGGTTTCCCGTAGGCAGGGTGGGTGTGGCTGTCGGAGTTTTGGGCATATTGGCAGCCATTTCGGCCTGCATGGCCTTGCGTGCTTCTTCTTTCTCTTGCTTCTTCAAGGCCTCGATGACTTTGTCGATGGCCTCGTTACGTTCGTTTTCGGGCAACTTGGCCAACCATTGCAGGCTGTCTTGCAGTTTGATGGCCGACAAATGAGGTTCCAGTTCGGTCAGGATGCCTGAGCGGCGTTCCGCCTCTTTGTAAGCTTCGTTTTCTTTGTCCAATATGCCGACCAGTTCGGCGTAACAGCGTTGTGCGTTGATATAGTCCTCCTTGTCCCAATAAATCTCACCCAGACGCAACAATACCATGGCTTTGGCAATGCCGTTCTGTGTACTTTCTTTGGCACCGGTTTCGTATGCCCCGATACACCGGGCGGTATCCCGGTTGGCCAGATAGATATTGCCGATGGCATAATAAATCTGGTCCTGATAGTCCTTGTTTTTCTTGTTCTTGGCCATGCGTCGCAATTTCTTCACCATTTTATTGTGGTTCCCGCTGGCCATGGCCTCGGTTTGCAGGATACGGGCGTTGAAAGACAATTCGTATGGAGGATTGGCACGTATGACACGCCGCAAGGCCTTGTAGGCTTCTGCTTTGTTTCCCGTTTCGTGGTACAACTGTCCCAGCAGGAAGTTCAGGCGTGCGCGTTGCAGTTTGCTTTTTTCCTTCTTGACAGCTTTTTGCAAATAAGGAATAGCCTCTTTATATTGTTTCACGAAGATGAGGTAATCGGCGTATGAAGCGTTGAATGCCCGTTTTCCTTCACTTCCAATACTGTCACGTTGTATTTTATGAAAGACATCCTCGGCATCGTAAGGCCATTCCAGTTCTACGTAGCAACGGGCCAGATAGGCCCGGGCTACGGACACGATTTCAGGCTGTCCGGCATACAGCCCGCTGATATAATTGAACGTGGAGGCCGCTTCGATGAAATTGCCCTGCTGGAATTGGGCTTTCCCCATGAGCAGCCAGGCGTGCCGCAAGAATGGGTTGAACTCCTTACGGGCCATATACGCTTTTTCCTTGGCCGTTTTCCGCTTGTTGACGTTCGATTTCGGCCGCGCCTTTATGGAGTGCAGCTTGATGGCTTTCTCGCATTTTTCGATGGCGGTCTCGAAGTTGGACTTTCCCATGGCTGCCGTAGATTTATTTCGCACGGCATACATGGGCAATAAGGTCGTGTAATTGTCCTTGTGTCCTTTTTGTTGTTCGAGGACTCCTTCTTTGAAGGCCTCCGACCCGTTAAAGTACGTATTGAACCGTGCCGTCATGGCATGGTAAAAACGGGTGCCCGACGTGTTCTTTTTCGTGGAACACGCCGTCAGGACGGACAGGAGGACGAGTCCGGAGGTGATGATATGTAGAATCCTTTTTCCCAATGCGTTCTTTACACAGTTAGATAACTGAAAAACATGTATTTTATTGCCTTCTCCATCGAATAATCGACCATGAAATTCCTTTGCACACCAAATAGATGAGTATGGAGACGAAAATGATGGAGGCGCCCGACGGTATATTGTAATGGTACGACAGGTAAAGGCCGCCCAGACAGCCGCTGTAACCTGTCACGATGGAGAGCAATGCCATACGTTTGAAACTATGCGTGAAAATATTGGCCGTTACTTGAGGGATGGTCAGTAGGGAGATGACCAACACGATGCCCACCATACGCAGGCAGGCTACAATAGTCAGTGCGATGAAGGCCATCATCAGATATTCCACCGTGATGACCGGAAGGCGTTGCGAACGGGCGAATTCGGCATCGAAAGCCATGGAAACGAGCGGACGAAGGAAGCATGTGAAAGTCACAATGGCGATGAGTGCCAATGTGCCTAACAAATAAAGGTCCGAGGGTGTCACGGTCAATATGTTGCCGAACAGATAGGAGGACAGCTCCGGGGTGAAGCCCGGTGCCAAGAAACTGCAAATGATTCCGATGCTCATGCCTAAAGTCCAGAAAATGGCGATGGCCGAATCTTCGCGCATGTCGCGGCGGTGGCTGAACCATTGTATGCCGCAGGCGGACAATACGGAAAACACGGCTGCAGAGAGTATGGGGGAAAATCCAAGGTAAACTCCGATACCGATACCGCCGAACGAGGCGTGGGTGATGCCGCCGCTGATGAAGACCAACCGCCGTGCAACGATATAAGTGCCTATCAGCCCGCAAAGGATACTGGCCAACAGACTGCCCAACAGGGCATTCTGGAAGAAAGTGTAAGACAGGATGCTCATGCGTGGTCGAATCTCCTTTCTCCGATAATAAGGAAAACTTCGTCTTTCAATGCGTCGGGCAAGGGAACGCCGCGCAGTTGTAGACTGCGCACCCATCCGGCCACTTCGTCGTCGCGCATCGTGTAGAGGACATCTCTAAACTCGTCCGTTTCCGTCTCGCTGTACGCGGAAGCGTCCTTTCCCCGGAAACGGTCGAGTTCTTCATCGTTGTAATACTCTATTTGTTTGCTTACGGCAGCCAGCAGACTTTCTTTTTCGCATACTTCGTGCTGTCCGCAACATTCCTGTGGCGGTTGTACCACGGTCGGCATTTCTCTGATTTCGCCTTGTGCCAGTTTCTTTTTCAGTGAGCGGTTGCGCAAACTGCCGGCCACGAAAGCAATGACGGCCGCGACGACAAGGGCTGTAAGAATGTAAATGATAATCATAAGGCCGTAATTTCAAATCCCGCTTCTTTCAAGTGGTCCCAATAATGGGGATAAGATTTGCTGACCACTTGCGGATGATTGATATATATTTCGGGAACGACGAAACAGCAAGGTGCAAACGCCATGGCCATGCGATGGTCTTCGTAGGTGTCGATGGCCGGATGTGGCCGGACTTCATTGCGTTGCCCGTCCCAAGATAGTTCTGATCCGCAGGCTTCATGCAAGGGATACCCCAGTTTGTCCAGTTCGCGGATAAGTGCGGAGATGCGGTCGGTTTCCTTGATTTTCAGGCTTTGCAGACCCGTGAAACGGAACGGGAGCCCCAACATGGCACACGTGACTACAAATGTCTGTGCCAAGTCCGGTTGGTTGACGAAATCATACTCCAGGCGTTCCGTGGCGATGGGTTGTTTGGTCAGTCTGACACATGGCATTCCGTCATCGTCGCAGAAGAATTCCGTGTGCACGCCTATCGGTTCGAACAGGCCGTGTACGGCAGAATCTCCTTGGGCACTGTCTGCGAACAGGCCGGTCAGGACGATTTCCGCGTCTTTGTCGGGCGTCAGAGCCATCATTTCATACCAGTAGGATGCCGCGCTCCAGTCGTTTTCTATATAATAGGGTGTCGGACGGTAAGGTTGCGGTTCCACCTTGATGTGTCGTTCGTCTGTCCATTCCGCTTGTGCACCGAAGTCTTTCATCAGTTTCAGGGTCAGGTCGATGTAGGGGCGTGAAATGACCTGTCCGGTCAATTCCAGTTCCAAACCCTTTCTTAGGACCGGACCGATCATCAGCAAAGCGGAAATGTATTGGGAACTCACGTCTCCCGGCAGGCTGAGCCGGCCTCCCTCATGCAGTCCGCCGGAAATACGCAGAGGGGGATAACCTTCCGTTTCCACATATTCTATTTGTGCGCCCAGTGTCCGCAGGGCATTTACCAAGATGCCGATGGGGCGTTGTTTCATCCGGGCTGTACCGGTCAGGGTATGTGTTCCCTCGTTCACAGACCAGTAAGCCGAAAGGAAACGCATGGCCGTACCAGCCGCCATGATGTCGATGGGGTCATCGGTTTGCGTCAGTGCCCTTACCATAACGAATGTGTCGTCGCAGTCCGACACATTTTTCGGCAAGTCTTTTCCTCCGGCCAGTGCATGGATGATGAGGGCCCGGTTGCTGATGCTTTTGCTGGCCGGCAGTATGGTTTTATGCCGCAGGTGTAGCGGCGCGGTAAGTCTGATTTGCATGTTTTGCCTAAAATGTGGGTTATACCAGCACAAAAGTAGAAATTTATTTGGAGAATTCAAAAACAATTTCTACTTTTGCACCCGCAAACGGGATGTAGCTCAGTCCGGTTAGAGTACTCGTCTGGGGGGCGAGTGGTCGCTGGTTCGAATCCAGTCATCCCGACAAAATATAAAGGCATCGGTAATCCAAGGATTATGGATGCTTTTTTTATGTGTTTATAGCTTCCACGTCCCGCATGCTTTCCCTCCCAAGGTTTTTCAGAAAAGAGCCTTCATCTTTCAGGCGACATGTCAACGCTTTGTCGTATAGTTTGTTATGGGATGAAGAATAGGGAGGCCATCTTTCAGTTTCCTTTCATTGCAGAAAGCGGATTTTCATCATGAGGCAAATGAAAAATCATTCGGCTGAGAACGAAAAACGAATCTCAGCCGAATGATTTTTCAATCTCAGGTGAACGATTTTCCGTTCTGCGTCGAACGAAATGAGGCTTGGCTGAAGGATGCCTGAAACATCCTTCAGCCTGTAACATCGATATTATGAACGGATTACCATGAATCCTGAAAGATGAAGGAGCTTTTTGTAAAATCCCTGTGTAGATACCCAAAGGGTTACCACCAGATTTGCTTTCCGTCTTCGTAAGTGAAGATTCTTTCTTCCGAGCCTTTGGTACGGTTGTGCAGGCGGAACAAGGCCTGGGCCGGTACGTTGTCGTATTTCAATACCGCCTCGAAATTCCCCGTCTTGCGCCCTAATGACATCCATGTCCCGTGGTTCCAATAGAACAATTCGTATTCTTCGCCTTCGCGGATGAAGTTGTCATTGTTACGCGGCAGGAATACGATACGTGCCACGTTTTCCGACTGTTCCAGTTCCCATCCGTACCATACGCCGTACACGTCGTGGGAGTCGTAGAAGGAAAGGACATTACCGTCGAACAGGTTTTCCGGCCCACACCAGGGACGTACGTGGAAGTTGCCCATCAGCTGTTTATGCTTCAGCGTGTCGCCGGCGGCATTGAACGTATAAAGTTCGGCCATGTTGCCCCTCGACCAGTCCGGCGACAGGTAACGGAAATATCTGTATTTGCCGGTGTAACGGGGATGGACGACATGGAATTTGTTGTCCTTCAGGTGCGGGATGACATGTATGGTCAGCGAATCGCTGAAGTCTTCCTGGTTGGCCACTTGGAACTTCCCGCCGATTACGCCCTGAAGGAATTGGTTGGAACGTACGTCGCGGAATTTGCGTTTCACTTCCACCGTCGTGCGTTGTGTGGTGTCGGCTGTCATTTTATGGATATTTCCTTGTGGGTCTAAAAGGAAAGCGTCTCCGGCCGGAACCGTGCCGTTTTCTTCGGAATAGTGTACGGGCATGTACACTACGTTTCGTGCCATGTCTCGGAAGGTGGCTTTCCGTCCGTGGCGCGTACCCCAATGCACGATGCTCCAGTCTTGGTTGTCGAAGACGGACAGGTAGACGAACCTGCCGCTTTCAACGTCGTCGTACAACTCCACCTCCACATCGGAAGTGGCCGTGTATTCCCTTGTCACATCCATGATATAAGGTGTGTCGAAAAGGTCGGGAATCTCCTCTTCCCCCTTATTCTGCATATAGAGCGATTCCGGTTGTTTCTCGTAGGTTTGGCGGAACACTTTGGTCAGCCGGTCTTCCTTCCGCTTCATGAAGTGGTCTCCGAGCCGTTCCCCCGGATTGAAAGGGATGAAAGAATGGTTGTCGGGAAAGAACACGCACCATTCATGCCCCAATCCGCGGTTGCCCCACTGTGGTGTGAAGTCGATGGTGGCAGGCAGGCCATGCGCCCTTAGTACGGCCACGCACAGGTGTGCATATTCCTTGCAGGAAGCCGACTTGACATGTTCGAGTGCCGTGAGGGGGAGGTCGGGAAGGAATTGCGGAGGATAATAAATGACGGAACGCATGCCTCCCAGAATGTCGTTAGCCATGCCATAGGCATAGGTGGAGTTGTCTTGGTTGGGGGCGTATGCTTCGCGCACCCATGAAGGCACGGTGAATGTCTTCCTCCAAAGACTTGTCTTTTCATTCCCGATACGGTAAGGCAGCACATAGCGGCAGAACATTTCGAAACTGTATTGTTTGTTCCAGTTCTGTTGCCATACGGTGAATGCACTGTCGATATGTTCGGTCAGGAAGTCTGCCGTGACGGATTGGGCATCGTACAGGCGTTCGTCTTGGCTTAATTCCAAATCCAGGCCTGTTCGTTGCAAGATAGTATCGTATTTCATGATCCAGAACACACGGTCTCCGTTGCAATGGCGGAACACACTGTCCATGTAATTGTCGTACACGTCGACGGCTTCACCGGTGTGGGCGAAATGCCCGTCCATGTTTTCCAGAAGGAAGCGTGCGGCTTTCTCTTTGAGCGGCTCATTTTTGTAATGTTCCAATACGGTTTCCAGTTCCCGGCGGTTTTCACCGGCTTTTTCCAGCGTCTGCCTGATGTCCGTTTTCTGGCAGGAGGAGACGGCTAAGGTTGCAGCAAGGCAGCAAAGAAGAAGGTTTTTCATTGCAGTTGATTTTAATGTTATGGAATAGTGGACATGTTGAACATGTAGACGAAAGAGAAAACGGCCAGAATTAAAAGCCCGGTTTTTATCCATTTGTTTTGCAAAAGCCATATAAGCCCGAACCATCCGTATGACAGGATGAGCGGGCTGTACAATCTGAATGGCATGCTTCCTATGACTCCATAATGAAACAGGCAAGACGGAATGAGAATTCCTACGATGAGGCATAAGCTGATGCAGAACCATGCCACGCCGGATTTGCTATTCCATTCCGGGACGTTAACCTGTCTCGTGGCGTTCATCCCATAAAGGTACAGCCAAAGTATTACCGCGCCAAAAAGGTTTTCCGATGCTTCCCATATTTTAGCAGATAATGGGTTGTCCGAAAGGAAAAAGGTTGGAATGGACATTAGAATGAACAGGATGGCCAAAGCGTAAGCCAGACGTTTCAGGTTAAACTTATGACGTTGGTTTATATAGCAGATACATCCGTGTATGAGCAGGATGATAGGGAAGAAGAAGAGCAAAAATGCGGGGAACAATACTTCAGCCCTTACTGCGGCACCGTCCGGGATGAAATGAGGACGGGCTATGTGCTGGCCTATTCTGTTCGCTCCAATGAACAGTAATGGCAATAGGGCGCGTAGGATAAGTTTGATTTGAGTATTCATGTGTTTAAAAGATTAAAGGAGTATTCCATTTGTTATTTAGATATTCTATTCGTATCATTGAGTGAAAAACACATTATATATGAATAATATCAAAAATAGTACACCTGTAACGCGTTCGGAACGTTCAATATACTTTATGCTATTAGGAGTTTCTTCCTTTTTGTACTTCTTCTTGCCGTACCCCCATTCATAAAATTGGGATAACGCAGAGATAAGTATGATATAGGATACTAATGTGGTAGTGAAATCCGAGTGTAGGTTGGTTCTCTCTAAAGAATATGCGGTAAGGATGATTATCCCCATAAAGTAGTATATAATACGGTTGAAATCTTTTTTCATATGGTCTTTATTTAATCGTTATAGTTTTATAAAGGTAATCTTTGTTCCTTTTGCTCATTGTACAAACGTCAGACTTCCATACGATAGGTCTTCCTTTCCCAGTGATGCCTTCCGCTTCTACGGAAATGACGGTCTGTTTGCTGTTGTTGAAGAGCCGTACGGTAGCTTCTCCTTTCTCATCGAACTTGACTTCCGGTATCCATAGCAGTGTGCGCCGGTAGTCTTTGGTTTCGGGCAGAGGTTTCCGGCTGTAATCGGGGCTGTAGAAATCCTCGCAGACAGCATAGCCTTGCAAGCGGTATCGGCGGTCGCGGCATGCCGGGAAATATTGGCCGTCGGGGTAAAGGCGGTAGTCGATGATGACTTCGGGTTGGTTATCCTGTTTGTATTTCCAACTGCCTTGTTCCCGGGGTACGTAATCGGTATAGATATAGAATTTGTCCAACCAACTCAGTAGACGGTATTTCCTGAGTGTCTGATAGCCTCCGATGTTGGGCTTTGGAAGTTCCACTTTGACGGGAGAGATGGCATGTTCGAGAGGTGCTTTTACTAAACGGTACCAGTTTTTTGTTTTTTGAGTTTTCCCGTCATATCTTTTCTCGTAGTAGTATTGCCTGTGCATATTCATGTCTCCCACGAATAATGATGCCAATAGCCTGCACATGGTGTCCTCCCTTATGTGGTAAAATGGCCGGTCGGCCAGTCCATAGTCTGCCATCAGGTTGTAAGCCTCGTATGCATCGATTACGACAGCCGGTTTGGTGGGGTCGTAATGGCGTAGCCCGCCCCTTTTGGCCTGCACGGTGACGGCAGGCATATATCTGTTGGTGAAAGATGTGCGGACGACGCTGTCTTCTCCTTCAAAATGTGGCATGTCTTTTTGGGGGACATCCTGATAATAATTGTATGGCTTGGCAAAATGCGGGTAGAAAAGGTCCAATTTTACGTAATAGTCCGGCCAAGCTTCCTCGTCGGTAAAGTCCTTTCGTCGGCTTCTGGTGATGTAGCCAGTTCCTTTATCCTGTCTTGCGGCACTGAGGAAGAGCATGTATTCCCCGTAGATTTCTGGCGTTTGCATGTAAAAGGTTCCGTTTCTTGTCGGCTGTTTGAGTTCAATCGTTTTTCCGTTTTGTACAAACATGGCCCATACATTCACTTCCCTTTTGAGGTTGCTGGCTTTTTTGAAATCCACATTCTGTCTTTCAGCGTGGTTGACACATCCGGCGATGGTTTGGAACTTTTCCGGCAACCAATAGGGGGTGAACGGTTCCACGTCGGCCATCTTTCTCCATTCGTATCTTTTCCACCCCTGTACCATCATGAGCAGGTCGAGTGCCTGGCGATGGGTGCTGTCGTCGCTTTCGAAATAAAATCCCGGGTTTTCCACGAATCCCCTGATTTCGCTGGCGAGCAGCATTTCCGTGAGCATGGTGCCGTTGTCGTATATGGGTTCTTCCGTAGCCCGGTCACGTATGGAGAGCGACACGCTTCGTCCTTGTTTGTTCGTGTCCGTAAGTTTCATGCGTAAGGTGATGGAGTCGAAAGGTTCATACTGCTTTTCCATTCCGGAGATGTTTATTTGTGGCCTGTCATAGTCGTGGAGGTTCACGAAGAATAGCCGATCCGCATAGATTCTTCCCTCGTCGTCGAATATTGTAAGTTGGTTTACTCCGGTGGAAAGTGTCCGGAGCGGGATTTTTACGGTATCATATTCTCCTTTTATATTTTTCCTTAACGGGAGATAGAACTTGGAGACTCCTTGGTGCATGACGTGCAGTGCGATTTTCCGTTCTATTCCTACGGCTTGTATGAAGGTTTCCACAGTGGAGTCGGTTTGTGTGACAGACAGGGCGCAGCCGTTTTTTTCTACTTCCGGTAATTTTTCGGAGAATTTCACTCCCTTTAATGTGAATGTGGCCTTGTATTTTCCTTCAGGAGATATGTTTTTCAGGATGAATGAAGCCCTTCCTCTCTTGTCGGTTTGGCATTCGCTGACTTTCTCCCCGTCTTGGTCTATGATGGTGATGTCAATGTGTTCCAAATGTTTGCCTTCTTCGTCATTCAGTTCCAAGGCAACCCGCCCGGTTGTATTTTGCACAAGGTGTCCTCCCTCCGGATAAAAGCGTAGGACAGCGGTCGGTTTCAGTTTCCGTGCCTTGTAATATCTTCTCATGGGTCTTAGGGTCATTTCTTTGGTGTAACGTCCTTCTTCTTTAGGTTTGTTATAAACGGGGAACACCCGGGAATACAGCTTTTCATAATCTTTGAAATAGTCATCCCGCATTTTACGGCTATAAAAATCAAATTTTTTACTTGATATGTGGGGGTGTTCACATTGCCCGAAGTTGAGCATCCACCGGGTGTATGCTCGCAACTCGTAATATCCGGCATAGAGTGAGTCCGTCAGTACGAAAGCTCCGTTAGCTGTTCCTCCTTTCATTTCAAGTTGTTGTCTCTCGACGAGATATCCATCAGGGGTGAGCAGTTCCACGTAGAGAATCTTACTCAGGTCTGTTAGTGTTCCTTTGTCGCTTCGCGTGACGTATCCCTTATACCAGACTGTGTCATTTAAGAAGTAGCAGGTATTGTCAAGATGGAGGTATACCTTTTCCTGTGGCAGCCCAATACCGAAACCCTGTACTTTCCGAAATAGGGTGTTGGTGTTGGTAAATGCATCTTTTGTTCCCCAACAAGTACACATATATATAACGAAAAGGAGCTTAAACGTTCTTGTATTCATGTTTTTGCTTATTTTTTATTGTGAAATATACCCTTTGGATTTCTGCCCTCATTTTGAGGCAAAAATCCAAAAAGTACATGTCTCTAAATACTAAATATTAGTACTTGTGTCTACAGAAACGTTATCGGAAGCAAGTTCTATTTTCATATAGCCCCGATCTTCATATTTGTGTACAGTACAAGAATAGGACACGCCGACGACTGTTTTGCTAATCCAATTGGTACCAGCTCGTTCGCCTGTCTTCTCATAACGAATATTTCCGTAATTATTGGGTAATTCTAAACTGCCATAAACATGTATTGTTGGGTCTTCATTTGGGTCATTTTTATCTTTTATTGATGTGACTTCTAATGTTAACCACATGTGGAGTCCTACGGCAGAAACGAACCGACTAAGATCAATGGTATTTGCCGATGTTTCAGGAGCGCGTTTAAGAACTCTTGTTTTTGGCATTTGCTTTGTCTTATAAATCTTAGAAGTAGCAGTAGAATCTACTACCTCCAATGGTTGAGCAACAACTTGTTTGATTACGGCAAATTCAATAAAAGTTTGTTCCATTTCTTTCATGGAAGGTAAAGGGAACTGGGAACTTGTGATGAATTTTATATTCGGCACTCCATACTTTTCTGCCATAGCACGCAGCGTGGCGATTTCTTCAGCCGAATAACGGTAGGTGACTTGTCCATTTTCCATTTCGTCTTGGGTACAACTCCAAATGATAAGTCCACCCAGTGCCACGGCAATCATGGCAATGAAAACTTTTACTTTATTCATGATAATTTGATTTAAATGAT
>ENA-OPSJ01001499-OPSJ01001499.1-human-gut-metagenome-genome-assembly--contig:-NODE-1499-length-17479-cov-4.638831_pt1 | contig 17479 bp, 17 predicted proteins | sample MGYA00241801_ERZ501893 | MGnify/ENA primary metagenome ERZ501893 (study PRJEB25962, sample SAMEA2042219) | human gut metagenome | biome: human gut; feature: human-associated habitat; material: faeces...
TCCAGCGCCAGCTTTACTGACTGCTCCTTGTAGCTCCTGTCGTATTTCTTTGCTTATGGCATATTCCTCACCCTCATGGTTTTAGTATATTCTTTTGAGCAAGAGTGGGTCAAGTTTTATTATACAACATCAAAATGCAATAAAAATTATAAAAAATGTGTTTAGGACTTGATTTTCTTGATGAAATGATATATACTTTTATTAAAGATTTTAATTAAGAGGTGCAATATGCTAATCAAAGGGAACAATTTAAATAAAAGCCGAGTAGCAAAGTTCATTCTGAAAAAAGAAGAATCTTCTAAGCCTGAAATAGCGAACGAGCTTGGATTGAGTATGCCAACCGTGCTGCAGATTGTAAAAGAGCTCACCTTGAGTGGGCTGATAGCTGAATCGGGGAAATACGAATCTACCGGCGGAAGAAAAGCCAGTGTGCTTTCTGTTGTTCCGGAACATAGGTTTTCCATAGGAATAGATATTACTGCAAATCATATAAGCTGTGTTGTGATAGATTTGTGTGGAAAGATAATTCACAAAACCAGAGTAAAATCTGTTTTTGAAGATACACAAAACTATTTTGACAAAGCCGCTGACATAATGAATAGGATTATTGATGAAAGCGGCGTTGATAAAGCAGCAATTCTTGGTGTGGGAGTATCTCTTCCCGGAATCGTTGACAAATCCGCAGAAACCCTTGTGCGTTCACACGTTTTGAAGCAAGAGCATATGAGCCTGCGATATTTATCACAGAGTATAGGATATCCCACTGCTTATGAAAATGATGCCAACAGCGCACTGCTCGCCGAAATGAGATATATAGACAGTGATATGATATACCTTTCACTCAGCAGCAGCGTTGGCGGGGCGATTTATTTCAATGGCAGTATATATGAGGGGCACAATCATAGATGCGCCGAGTTCGGACATATGATAATCGAGCCCAATGGCAGACAGTGCTATTGCGGAAAGAACGGCTGTGTCGATGCGTACTGTTCTGCGCAGGTGCTGCTTAAATATGCAGATACTCTCGAAATATTTTATGAACGCCTTGAAGACGGTGACAGCGAAATATCGAATGTCTGGAACAGTTATCTTGAACATCTTGCTATAACAATTTCAAATCTGCGAATGATTTTTGACTGTGATATTATGATAGGAGGATATGTTGGAGGTTATATTAAGAGTTATATGGCACAGTTGAGCCAAAAGACTGCTCGATATAACAAATTTGAAAAAGACACTATGTACATTAAGAACTGTACGTATGAAAAAGAAGCGTCTGCAGTCGGGGCAGCAATGTATTTTGTTGATAAGTATTTTAATGAACTCTAATAAGGTGACGGAGCGCACATGAATTTATGTGCGCTTTTTGTTTAATATTAATAAAAATCCTCGCAGAATTTATAATTATATACAAATCCTTAAAAACTTTTTTAAAACGCTTGACAAAAGTTAAGAAACGGTATATACTGTAATCAAGTTAAATAAAGCATTTTATAAAAGCTGATATTTAACTACTTCCACCAAAAGAATAATTCTGCAAAGGAGAGATAATTATGTTACAGCAGGTAATGACAAATCCCAAGGAAATCACTTTTCGTGAGGTTTCCGTTCCCGAAATCACGGCGGAGCAGGTGCTTGTAAAAATCAAAAGAATAGGCATCTGTGGTTCTGACATCCATGTTTATCACGGAAAGCACCCATTTACCAGCTACCCCGTGACACAGGGACACGAAGTATCCGGCGAGATTGTAAAGCTCGGCGAAAATGTAAAGGGTTTTACCGTTGGTCAGAAGATAACCATTCAGCCTCAGGTGGTATGCGGAGAATGCTATCCTTGCCGTCACGGAAAGTATAATCTGTGTGAAAAGCTTAAGGTTATGGGATTCCAGACCACAGGTACAGCGTCGGAATATTTCGCTGTTGACGCTGCAAAGGTAACGGCTCTCCCCGAGGAAATGTCCTATGATGAAGGTGCAATGATAGAGCCGCTTGCCGTTGCGGTACACGCAGTAAAGCGTGCGGGCGATGTCAAGGGAATGAAGATAGCCGTGCTGGGTGCGGGTCCTATCGGTATTCTTGTCGCACAGACCGCGAAGGGACTGGGCGCTGAGAGCGTCATGATAACAGATGTAAGTGACCTTCGTCTTGAGAAAGCAAAGGAATGCGGCGTTGATTTCTGCGTGAACACCAGAAAAAAGGATTTCGGCGATGCAATGCTTGAGAATTTTGGTCCTGACAAGGCAGATGTAATTTATGACTGCGCCGGCAATGACATCACCATGGGACAGGCAATAAAATACGCAAGAAAAGGCAGCTCAATAATCCTTGTTGCGGTATTTGCAGGAATGGCAAATATTGACCTGGCTGTCCTCAATGACCATGAGCTTGACCTCAACACCTCTATGATGTACAGAAATGAGGACTACATTGAGGCTATCCGCCTTGTGAATGAGAATAAGGTGTTGCTCAAACCGCTTATCTCAAAGCATTTTGCGTTCAAGGACTACAAGGCTGCGTATGAGTACATAGACGCAAACAGAGAAACTACCATGAAGGTAATAATGGATATTGACAAGTGACCGACTGTGAGGGGTGGGCTATGAAAGAGAATGATACCAATATAAAAGTACCGTTTATCAGCAAGCTGGCTTACGGAATGGGAGATGTGGGCTGTAATTTCAGCTGGATGTTCGTCGGCAATTTCCTTATGATTTTCTATACTGATGTGTTCGGAATAAGCATGAGCGCAGTTGCCGCACTAATGCTTTTTTCAAGGTTCTGGGACGCAATAAATGACCCGATAGTCGGCGGTCTTACAGACAGTACAAATACACGTTGGGGAAGGTACCGTCCGTGGCTGCTTATAGCTGCACCGCTTACGGCGGTAGTTCTTATTGCATCATTTTGGGCACATCCCGATTGGAATGATACTGTGAAGATTGTGTATATGATAATCACCTACTGCATACTCGTTCTGGGATATACCTGTGTAAACATTCCCTACGGAACGCTTTGCGGCGCTATGACGCAGAATATTGAAGAACGTGCAAAGATAAACACATTCCGCTCTGTAAGCGCAATGATTGCGATAGGTGTGATTAACATCATAACCATACCGCTTATTTCAAAGCTCGGTAACGGCAGCGATCAGCAGGGCTACTTGCTTGTTGCGATTCTTTACGGTATCATTTTTGCATTATGTCATATTTTCTGCTTTGCCAAAACAAAGGAGGCTGTCACAGTCCCGGAAAAGAAGATTCCCATTAAGCTGCAGATTAAAACAGTTGCACAAAACAAGCCCTATCTGCTTGCGCTGATTGGACAGTTTCTTTTCGGCGTAACCTTATATGGCAGAAATGCAGACGCTTTGTATTACTTTAAGTATGTTGAGGGCAGCGAGACCTTGTTTACAACCTATTCGTTGGTAATCATTATACCATCCATCATAGGAGCAGGTCTGTTCCAGATACTGTTTAAGCTAACGGAAAATAAAGGCAGAACCGCATCTATTCTCGCATTCTGCACCGGTGTTTCTATGCTCTCTCTTTATCTGTTCAGCCCTGTGGAGTCTGCCGTTGCTTTCTACATTTTCTCGGGACTGACGCAGTTCTTTTTTGCGGGATTTAATACAGCCATCTATGCGATAATTCCTGATTGCGTTGAATACGGAGAATGGAAAACAGGCATAAGGAATGACGGATTCCAGTACGCATTCATTTCACTCGGAAATAAGATTGGAATGGCAATTGGCACATCAGTCCTTGCCGCAGCACTAAGCTGTGCCGGTTTTGAAGCAAATATAAAGCAGAATGAAGCTGTTCTGTCTATAATGAAACATAGCTTTTCAACTATTCCGGGAGTGCTTTGGATAATTACGGCGGTGGTTCTGTTCTTCTATCGGCTTAATAAAAAATCCTACAACAAAATTGTGGATGAAATCAAGGAAAGGAAGGCTGAAAATGTTTGATATAGCTGCTTTAGGCGAGATACTTATAGATTTTACCATGCAGGGCTTTAACACGCAGGGACAGCGAATTTTTGCTCAGAATCCCGGAGGCGCCCCCGCAAATGTGGCGGCGGCTGTCGCTAAGTTAGGCGGAAAAGCTGCTTTTCTGGGCAAGGCAGGAGATGATATGCACGGACATTTCCTGAAAGACACATTGATGTCCTGCAATATAGACTGCACAGGTTTTTCGCTCAGCAAGGATTATTTCACGACTCTTGCCTTTGTTGATGTAAAGACCAATGGTGAGCGTGAATTCTCCTTTGCAAGAAATCACGGAGCAGATAAGATGCTGGCAGTCGAGGAAATCCCTGAGGATATAATCACACAGAGCAAAATTCTGCATATTGGTTCAATATCCCTTACAGATGAGCCTTGCAGGTCTGCAACGGTTTACGCAGTAAATACTGCAAGACAGAACGGAGTGATAGTATCCTATGACCCAAATTTCCGGGCTTCTCTCTGGAAAGATAAAAACGAAGCCATTAACACTATGAGAAGCATGATACAGTATGCTGACTTAATGAAGATTTCCGAGGAAGAAACAGAACTGCTAACAGGCAAAGCAGACTATACCGAAGCAGCTGATATCTTAATCGGACAGGGTGTGAAAATAGTGGCAGTGACTCTTGGAAAGAAGGGTGCATTCGTTAGGACAGAAAAAGGCGGTATTCTTGTAAAGGGCTTCACTAACAGTGCTGTTGATGCAACAGGAGCAGGCGACGCATTTTGGGGAGGATTTCTTTACAAACTGGCGGAGAGCGGAAAAAAACTATGCGAACTTACGCCGGAGGAAGTGTCCGAATTTGCCGATTTTGGAAACGCTTCAGCAAGCGTTTGCGTTGAGAACTATGGTGCCATACCCGCAATGCCTACGCTGGAACAGGTTCTCAAAAAACAGAAGGAAGAGAGGCAGAAATAATATGTCTATGGACGATAATTTCACAGGAATTCAGCACATCGGTATCCCTACGAACGACATAGAGGCAACGATTGCGTTTTATCAGAAGTTGGGTTTTATCCCTGTACTTAGAACCGTAAATGAGCAGGCAAATGAAAAGGTTGCATTTTTAAGATTGCACAATTTGACTATCGAAACCTATGAAAACAAGGCGGCTGAAATGAAAACAGGGGCAATAGACCACATTGCGATAAATTGCGTGTCAATAGAAGACGCTTTTTCCTACATAAACAAAGAAGGTCTTAACAACACATCGGATACGATACATTTCCTGCCGTTCTGGGAACATGGTGTACGTTTTTTCGCAATTGAAGGACCTAACTGCGAGAAGATTGAATTCAGTCAATTCCTATAAGTCAGAGATAACTTAAAAGACGGTTGTTATTAGGAAGTGATGATTTCTTTTTGGAGAGATCAATCTGCTGCTGTCCAGCGAAAAAAACTTAGTATGCCTAATGGAATGGGAGATTTGGTACATTAGCAAAAATTCAAACTGCCGCTTTAGCTTGAACAAGGTTTTGGATAACCTCGGTCAAGACCAAAGCGGCAGCCTTTTTGCTTTATTTAGAACGGCACAATTTCGTGAGTTGGAAAGTCTGTATGGCGAACAGAATGAGCATCTCAGAACAGCCTGTGTTCTCCGGCAAGGAAAATACTGTCCGCTGCCTTGCCTTCGGTTTCAAAAATGACGATAGTGTTTTTCCCGATTTGCAGCAACGGAGCGGGAATGTACAATCTTTTCTGCGGACCTATCTCCCAGAAACGCCCGATGTTAAAGCCGTTCACAAACGCACAGCCCTTGCCGAAACCGTCAGTGTCAAGGAACGTGTCGCAGGGTTCGTCTATGTCAAGTTCAAACCTGTAAAATGCAGGGGTATTCTCGATATATCCGATGCCGAAATCTAACGCCGCTATCTGCCTTTCGTCCAGCGGCAGCGGGTAAATCTCAAAACCGAAGTGCCTGTGGTCGTTGATTTTCACGCCGCCGGAAATTCCCTTGCGCTGGTTTTCAAGACCTGTGCCGAAATTCTCGCGTCCGGTATTTTCGCACAGCAGGTCGATAATACCGCTGGTGCGCTTTTGCTGCGGCTCGAATTTCTCCCACATATTCTCAGCAAACGCCGTATAAACAAATTCGCCGTTGTGATAGCACTGAACTCTGTCCGCGGCGCCCTCCAGCCGTATCTCGCTGACAGTTTCAATGTCCCTGATTTTCGTTCGGTAAAGGATATAGCCGTAATCCTGTCCGATATCCTCCATTGTCAGGGGATACGAGGATTTCACCGGGACGCTTATTTTGTCAAGCACGGAAAACAAGTCAGTCTTTCCCGTGCAGGAAATTCTGCCGTAAGCCCTACGCCTGATTTCAGTTGTGAGCGGGATTTCATGTATATCGGTATATTTTGCGATAACCTCTTTAAAAAGACGGTATTTTTCGGTAATCTGCCCGTCCTCTGTAAGAGGCGCGTCATAATCGTACGAAGTAACGTCTCCGGTTTTGCTGCCGCCGTTTCTGCCGCTCATAAAGCCGAAATTCGTTCCGCCCTCGAACATATAGAAATTCACGCTGCCGCGTTTTAGCAGCTCGTCAAGCTCTGACGCCGCCTTCTCGGGAGAGGTGGTGTGATGCTCCTCGCCCCATGCGTCAAACCAGCCGTTCCAGAACTCCATGCACATGAGCGGCTTATTTTCGCCGATGTATTTTCTCATCTGTCCGAACTGCCATTCTGCTCCCGAACCGAAATTACCCGTGGGCAATGCTCCGTTCAACATACCCGATTTGAATATCGGCTCGCTCCACGGCCCGTCCGAAGTCACAAAGGGGACGGTCACGCCCAGTTCACGCAGCGTATCCCGAAGAAATTCAAGATATGCGGTGTCGTTCCCGTAGTAGCCGTATTCGTTTTCTAGCTGCACGAGTATCACCCCACCGCCTCTGTCGCACTGATGTGGGACAAGCTTTGGAATAAGCACGCTGTAATACTCTTTTACCGCATTGAGATACGGCTCATAGCTGCATCGCAGGCGCATATTCCTGTCCCTAAGCAGCCATGCGGGCAATCCGCCGAATTCCCACTCGGAGCAGATATACGGTGACGGGCGGATAATTATGTACAGCCCCAGCTTTTCCGCAAGATGAATGAAGCGCTCAATGTCATGCATTCCGTCAAAGCGGAAATTACCCTTTTCCGGCTCGTGGAAATTCCACGGGATATAAGTTTCAACGGTATTACAGCCCATATTCACCAGCTTTTCAATCCTGTCCTGCCAGTATTCCGGGACTGTTCGGAAATAATGGAACGCGCCCGAGATGATTTTAAACGGCTCTCCGTTTAGATAGAAGTTATCCCTTATTTCAAGCATTACTGCGCCTCCGGTCAGTATTCTATTGCGTCAAGGGTGAATGTTCCGCTTACCACTGCGATCTTCACGGTATGCTTGCCCCCCGGAACATTGAACCAAGCGCTGCACTGCCTTGCCTTTGACCCCGTGGAGGAGCAGGTCTTGAGCAGCTTTCCGTCAACATAAACCTTGATTTTATATGCGTCGGATTGACCTATAAGCGAGAACCTGCTGCCAGTAAAGCTGAACTGCATTGTCTTTGCCTTTTCGCCCTTTGCTACTGTCGCACGGGAGATTGTTCTGTTGAAATGAACGTACTGGTCGGGAACAGTTCTGTACCAGTCGCCCTTGTAGGTGATGGAAGCGTCATGGTCATCCACTCGGGTGATGGTGGATTGATAGCCCTTGACCGGGGATACCTTTAGGTTGTCGAAAATATTGTTGTACAGACCGCTGCCTATTGAGATACGACCGGAGTTTGCAAAAGCTGTTTCGTCCTTATAGGAAACAAGCTTTTTGCCGTCCAGATATGCAATTATTTTAGTACCTGCCGCAGTGATCTTCACATTGTGCCATGCGGAGGAGTTGAACTTCTTTACAGTACCGCTGGAGAGGGTGACGGTATTTTTTCTAAGCTCCCAGCGTCCGTTGGGGTAAACTTTTAAACTGTAACCATTTTCCGCAGACCAGGAATCAAGCTCTGCCGTGAGATAGCGCACGCCGAACGCGACATAGTTGTCAGACGCTTTGCCTGCAAACTTGAAATCTATCTTCGCCGAATAGTTGCTCCAGCGGTCATCGCCCAGCGATGTTATAGGGTTCGGGGTACTTCTGTACCGCCAGTCGGTAGGCTTGTTGTCCGCATTAATCATCTGCATGAGCACCTTGTTCCCATCGACCTCTGCGACCTCGAATGCTCCGCCGTAATCGGTGGTGTAAAGCGGCGCATTTCCTCTTGATGCAAGGAACTCGTCTGAGTACTCAAACTTATCGGTGTAGCTAAGCTTGAGCGGAGTGTCCTTGTAGGAGCAGTTATATACAGACGAATCAGCCGTTTTGTCAAGCGTAGTGACGGTTACTATGGAATAGGGCTTTACTTCAATGGAATAAGCGTACCCACCTTTTGTCTTTACCGGCTGATATGCGGCAATCTTCTTGAAATAGTTTGCGTCGTAAGCCTGACCCTTATCCGGACCTCTGGTTTCCCAGACATAAACGGGCGCGTCTGCCTTTGTCATATTATCAAGGGTGAACGTGTAATTACGCTGCTCGCTGCTGTCGTTGCATATAACGATAGAGTAATCGCCGGTGGCGGTGTCGGTAACTGTCATGTAGTTATTCGTGGTCTCGGAAATGGCGTGGGATTCCTTGCCGTCACCGAAGCACGCGCTGTCTATGTAACGCCAGCCGTTCTTCATGAACATCGTGAAATGCGCCGAAGTCCAGATTCCGCAGTCAGCTTCGTAATAGCCGCTCCACGGAGTCTGCGCGTTCAGCAGGGACTTTGGGAAATACTTCGCGCCAGAATAATACGCTGCCACCGCTGGCTGATATTCGTACATTGTCATTCTGCCGTTGTAGTAGGCGTTGATTATTCTGTTGCATACGTCAAGCGCGCCGTTTGTGCCGTTAAGACCGCTGCCGTTGCTGTTCACAGCAAGCTTTGCGATATTTGTGGAGGCTACGCCCTCGGTATACCAGACCTCCTTGCCATAGTCCTTGTTGAGCGCCTTTACAGCGTCGTTTGCCCATGTGTTGTAATGCTCCCCGAGAATATCTACCGCATCACGGAGCTTCTCGTTTTTTGTCATTTCCTTTGCGATATTCCATGAGCCTATCTCGTCAGAAGCAACTATCTTTATCGCGCCGTAATCGTAGCGCTCATCAGTTTCGTTTTCGAGCATGTCAGCGAAATAAATTATCCATTCGGTATCGACCTTTGCGGCTTCGTTAGAGTCGGCGCTGATGTGGGTAAACTTTATGCCGTAGGTGTCATAAGCCTTGTCTAAAGCTGCTTTGTACCACTTGTAGCGCGCCTTAAAACCGTTTTCCTGAGAAACGGAGAACGCGTCTGTGACCCACTTGGGCTCGCCCCAGCGGAGCAAATCCACCGAAATGTCAGGGTTAATCGAAAGTGCGTCCGCCGCAAACATAAAGCCTGCGCCCCTTGTCACGTCAGCTTCCTCGTCTTCCGAACGCATGATGGAGGGTTCTGTTCCCGAGGAAGAATTTACGTCCGTTCCGAATTCTATTTTGACATGGGTAAGCCCTGCGCCGTAATCCGGCTTGAACAGCAGGTTCATTATCTCCCAGTAAGCCTTTGGATTTTTGGCTTTGTAATCCATGAGCAGGCGCGATGAATTGTTGCCGGTGATAACGCCAAGCCCCCTGTACACCGTACCTTCGTCCATGTTTGTTGTGCTGCCGTCAACGAGTACCTGCTTGTATTCGGAATTGACCGTCGCAGGTAGGATTTTGATGACCTCTTTTGCTTCTGAAGATGACGCCATAAGTGTGACCTCCGTTTGATTCTGCCCGATGATGTCATGACCGCTCGCAGTCTTGCTGACCAGAACGGAAAGGCATAATACGGCCGCTATGATTTTTTTGATATTCATGAGTGATATCTCCTTTCGCACTTATTATCATTATTATATCTGAATCCGGCATATCGTTCAATAAACAATCTGTCGGTTTTTATAGAAAATCTGCTGTAAGTCATTGAATTGATCGCAGCTTTGTGATATACTGTTTACGAGGTGATATTGTGGCAATTATAGAACACGCAGGCTATTACGAAGATCCGATGCCCGGGGTAAGCCATGAGCATTTCTGCTGTGAGCTGATGTACATTACAGAGGGAGAGCTTGACATTACTGCAAAGGAAACCTATCATATATACGCAAACGACCTTGTGCTGATAAAGAGTAGCCAGCATCACAGGGTTCGTGTGACGACAAGTGCGGAATACCACCGATACATCGTCATGATAAATCCGTGGGAGCTGAGAAATCAGCTTGTGCGCCCTGACCTTTTTGCAATGCTCACCGACACAAGCAAGGAGGGTATCATCATAGTGCGTAATGACCCGGAGTTGCGCAGTGGGTTTGATAAGATGACCGATATTTTCACCAATGGTGCGAATATCTACACAGAGCTTGGCGCTGCACTTGAGATCATTTCCGTGGTGTATGAGCAGATAAAGCCGCATAAAGAAGAGCGACCTGACAGCGCACAAAAACAGCTCGCGGAAAGGGTGCGTCTTTTTATTGAGCGAAGCTACGCGGAGGACATAAAAATCGCTGATATAGCCGCTGAAAACTTCGTGAGCGTCGGATATCTAACTCATGTGTTCAGCGCCGAAACAGGAATGCCGCCGAGGGAATATCTGTCCCATATCCGCTGCACAAGGGCGTATGAGCTTATTCGGCACACCGCAATGAAATTCACGGACATTTCCGTGGCTGTTGGTTTCTGCTGTTCAAATGATATGAGCAGGAAGATACGGGAATATTATGGATTGACGCCGACTCGGATAAGAAAAGGAGCGAAGGGCTGACAGTTGAATCAAGTGAAAAGCCGTGATTGTCCGACAGATTTTTCCATAAAAAACACCTGCTGTTTCGTGCGGGGGACAGGCGGTTTTGCAATGGCAGCGAATGTGGTTGGTTGTTCCTATCGAAAAGCAAGGTGGAATATTTCAAGAACAGAGCAAGTTGTCAGAACAACTTGCCGTCAGTGGTACGAATAACTTCTTTTGTACTGCATTTCACTTCTGTTTCCGTGTCAAATTACACTGCTGCTGATACCACGATTAGCGTGCTCAACATACCGCGTTGCCGGTGTATATTCGCGAACAGTTGGTCGTGGAAGAACACCGTGTTAAGCTTCTTGTTTGCGAATAAGCATTCAAACGGCATTTCGTACCTTCTCACATCCACAAAGTTGTTCCGGTCATTTGTTGTGCTGTCCGAAATTATCGCGTAAACTTTACAGAATGAATGTGATATAAAACGCTGCAGCTTTCACTGCGGCACCTGAACTTATAACCTATAATCCCGACCTATCCTACCGAACCACCAAGCACAACCTCCCTCCAATAACGCACCACTCGAACCGAACTTTTGAACTGGGCGGAGGGATCCAACTATGTTAGGCAAAATAGACATTATGCCCAAAATCAGAAATGCACTTCCGTAGATATTTTTTGAGGGGAAATGGACTTGAACCCAATTACCAATGTGCTGAAAATCGGGGCTAATGGTTGCCCGGAAAGCAACTCTGATACCGACCTGCAGAGCAAATCGGCAGCCGATAAAAACGAAGCATCTTAAAATAATGATCAAACAATGATCAAATGAACTTTTCCGGAAATAGAGAATCCCCCGAACGGCTTAGTAAAGCTATTCGGGGGATTTAAGTCTGGTGACGCTGACCGCTGCGCAGACGAACTATTTTATGTTCCCGGCGCGTTTGGAGTGGTCGTTTTTCCGTGATTTTGCCGCTCGCAGCCGGATATCAGCCAATATAATTACTAACCCCGACAGCTCGTTTGAACTGCCGGGGTAAAACTATGTTCAATTATTTTTCGTTGTGCTTGTCGGTTTGAGAATCAGCTTGTTCCGCTTTCCACTTCTCAAACTCCGCCTGACCCTCTGCGCTCTCGTAGGCTTTCTGGATTTCCGGAAGCAGCATTCTAGCAAGCGCATTGACTACATCATCAGGAAACTTATCCCCGAACTGATTTTTCATCCGCAGTTTATCCTTTCGTAAGATTTCCGAATACAGCGCGCAGCCCGCACATGGCTGCCGTCACGGCTGTGCGGACTGCATCATCGGATCTCTTACAAGCGTCTGCGGAACGCCTGCGTGAATTAGTCATTGATGTCAGGTACGAATGATTGTCATATTCGGATTATGTATATTATACCGTACTTTGTAAGATTTGTCAATTGGAATTGCTGCCATTTTTTTGAGTAGGAATTTGCATATTTTATACACAAAACAAAAAAGATAACTTGATATATATCATCCGATGATTATTTTATTCTGATAATACTCCTTATGAGGAAATCGGCAATGAAGTTCGGTCGTTGGCGGATGAGGTGGCATTCAGATAATCTTGTACCGCTTTCAGCTTTAGTTCCGCTGAATATTTCTTGTGTTTATGGCTTCTTCTTGACATAAAATAACCCCTTAGTGTAGTTTCAAATTTTTGTTTTTTCGAATGTCTACTCTAAGGGGATTATATTAGAACAGGTTCAGCGAATTGCTTTCTATTTTGTACGAAATGCTGTGAGGGTAATGTCTGTCAGGAAAAGTATTCCACGGCAGGATAGGCAAACTATTACTACAAAGACGCATTGCAGCGATTTGCCGAATCTGTTTAGTTTCCGGCATTATAAGCGCTTCAACACTCTTAAAATCGCCGTTATCCGGATAAGGTCAATCTATACTAGCTGTTTCGACAATATCATAAACAAGGTATTCATCTGTGTCAAACCCCAGTTTAAAGTACACATATTCAGCTGATAACGATTTTGAGGAATAATCGTACAGATAATAGCTTTCTCTTTCAATTCCGGTATCATAGCTGCTTGGAAGATCATTGACAGTCTCGTATTTATATACCCTGTCGAGAATCTTGTTGCGTAATGTCTTATCATATACCTTTGAAAGCTTAATAGAAGAACGAGTTACCTTCAGACCATCTTTATTGCTGATTTTGGCTGTGTATTTGTAGCTTGTTTCGATATTATCAATGCAATACTTGAATTGAATTGTTGCTGATGAACCTGACGCATACACATACATTGAATAATCTGAAAGGTTGAAATTTTCATCGTACCTCTGTATTGTTGCTATCGCTTTATTATAATATTTTTCGGAAACACAGGAGATTTTTCCGTTGCAGATAAGTGCGCTTCCAGGATTGCTGCTGAATCCGTTGCTCTTTATGTCAAGCTTTCCTTTGGAGCCTATTATCAGCGTCCCGACATTCGTGACAGAACTGCTTTGGAGAATGTTTAACGCTCCGTCGGAAATAATCAGCGTTCCGCCGTTTTCAATGAAAATCTGCGATTTATTCAAAGAAATCTTGGCACCATCGGTTATTTCTAGAATACCTTTTTTTTCAACGCGGATATTTTTGTTCTTGATTTCGGTATCCTTTGAGATTACAGTATTATCCGTAATGACAAGCTTGTCGGGAGTGTCTTCGGATATCTCTCCTGCCCACGAATAACCTCTGAAATTCAATTCTGCGGTTTCAGAGTTTTTTTCCGACTCTGCATAAGCGGTCGGCGCAGCCAATGCGATGACGCAAGCTGCTGTAATGAGCGCTAACAGTTTCTTCATAATTTACCTCCATGTCGGTATCACTGCATTAGGGAAACGCTGATAAAACCAAATTCGCCCCGCTTAAACCCGCATACTCACGCGGCTGAATGTGGTACGCTTCGCTTTAATCAGCGTATCCTCAGTTTCATCTTCGTTGTACTTATATTCGGTTATCCCTAGCTTTTTGTCTAAGGCAAAGACTTCCAATAGCAGAGTTTAAACTTCAAGTTCAAATACGTTGTCAATAATCACACCATCTTCTTCCGTGTAAGCTACATAGGTGTATGTCAGTTTGCCAGTAGAACAATCATATGTATACTGTTCTTCAGTATCTACCACATTTTCTAGACTGATAGGTGAAGCAGTTTGAGCTAAGTGTGCTATATTTATTTGCAATAACATCTTGGTTTATCTGCTCCGTCAACTTCATTCCATATCCACGGACCCCACTTCTTTTCAAGCGTTTGCACAACTTTGCAGCTCTTAACATCAGAATGATCTCTCAGCTTACTTTCGCACTTTGCTGTTTTTCCACTGATAGTTAAAGTGCTGATAGCGTCAGAAGCTGTCTCGTATAATGGTGCAATAGAATTAGCGTATACATAATCTGGAACATTCGCTGCAGCAGCATTTAACGAAACAGCAGATATAGCCGCTAGAACAGCAGCAATTGCTATGAACTTCTTCATTTTCTCACCTCCTGTTTCAGTTTTGAGATTTGCCCTCTCAATAACTAAAACAATCTGGCAGAATCGCTGTTACAGCTTTTTTATTTATTTTTCTACATTTGTAGCTTTAGCCAAATTCAATAGTGACATTTTGTCGATATTGCCATTAAGAGTAAACAAGTATCCGTCCATTACCCAAGCCACAAGCCCCTCACTGTCATTTTCAGGAATATAAATTCCCTCGCAGTCGTTTATCTTTATTTCTTCGGGCGAACCGTACTCAGTATTGAAATTGTGCACATCGTCATTCACACTTTGCCAGAGCGTAACTTTTGTATCGCCCGATTGATATACAGAAATTACGTCTTCCTCATCGCTTTGTCTTTCTGTCAGCGAAAATCCTGTTTCATACGGTAATCCATATTTGCTTTCTATTTTAGTTTTATCATCAGAAGTTCTGCTTAAATATGTAACCGAATGGTCGCTGTGAACATTGAAAGTGAATCTCCCGACAGAATACCAGACACTGAATCCTGTCAGCAGGAATGCAGCAAGAATTACCGCAAGCAGAACATATCTCATTCGTCTGACAGAGAGCTTCCGTGGCGCTTTCTGTCCCAGCGACACGGATCGTATAGTCTGATGGCGGCGTATTTTAATGGTGTTTCTTCAAATCGGCAGTGTATTGCAATAGACGTTCATCTAAAGTATTTTCGATTCCATCAGCTATCATGTTATCAAGTTTCATTGGTAATACCTCGTTTCTCAAGATGTCTTATCAAACGATGTCGTGCACGGAAAATTCGCTGTCGGGCTTGTATCCCGGTAATTCCAAGAAGCTGCGCAATTTCAGCCGGAGTGTGCTCCTTCACAAGATAAAGGAACATCACCTCGTAATCCTTGTCAGACAAGTCACGAAGCGCATTTTTTATTTCATCGGAACTGATTTTGCTGATAATTTCATCTTCTGTCTTTTCGGATGACTGAGCGTCAAACACCTCGTCGATATCAACCTCGTGGTGTCGCTGCTTCTTTTTGAGCATATTCAGCGAAATGTTCTTCACTACTATAACAAGATAGAAACGGGTTTTGTTACAGTCTATCTCACGTATTTTTTCAAGATGATTTATTACGCTGACAAAAGAATCCTGTACGGCGTCCTCTGCGTCCGTTCGGTTATGAAGAATATTATATGCAACGTTATACATGAGCTGCTCATTAGCTTCGTACAGCGAACGGACAAGTTCCTTGTCCGTTTCATCGTTTATCATTGAAAGAAGTGCTGATAGCATTTCCCACCCTCATTTCTTGTTGGTATTTGCTACAAGTATAACATCAAACGGCTAAAAAATCAATACTCTGTATTAATCATCTCCACGGCAGATTATCCTGTTTATACCCCTCCAAGCTGAGTTCCAATGCCTTGACCACCTGATTAAGCATAAACTGCCTATAAGCCGCAGCAAGCACCTCTTTGCGTTTTTCATCGCCGAGGTCAACATAATTCTCCCAATCATTTTCCGAACGGGTGAACTTTTCAAAACAGCGGAACAGCGAACCGAGTACACTGGACGCTTCATCTTCTCCGCTGTAAAACGCATAGTCCTCGCAAAGCTCTTTGAACAGATGATTGATTACAGACAGCTTTGCGTAGTCCCTGTTCTCCACAAGCTCCGAAAGATACTCTGCCGCCTGGTCGGACAATCCCGTGAAATCGCACACGGTTTTCAGTTTTCCTTTCCGGGCGGTCGTGTTCGTTCTGCCGATAAGGTAGTCTGCGCTTACGTTCAGCACATTCGCAATCCTCGCAAGAATTTCGATGTCAGGCATACGCTTGTCATTCTCATAATAACCCAACGTACTTTTGGATATACTCACCATATCTGCGAACTGCTCGATGGTGCAGCCATGCTCCTTACGAAGCTCTTTCAATCTTTTTCCAAACACCTGTTCGCAGGTGTTTTTTGTTTCCGGTACCATAGTGTTCCTCCTCGTAATGTTATCAAAAAGACTATATTTGTGGAATTACAGACGAATATCCACAAACATCTTAACAGACCTACTGTGAAATGATATAATCACATCACCGCTCACAATAGTCATCTTTATAGCTATGATACCACAATGGTGATTATATGTCAAGCGGAAATTTCAAACCTGAAGGATTTTTTCTTTCAGTTTTGCGAAAGGAGGTTCTGCAATGATAATATACGAACCGTTTTGGGATTACCTCGACTGGCACGAAATATCGACCTACACGCTGATTACCAAACATCACGTCAGCAGCAGTACGATAAACCGTCTGCGGCATAATCAGCCGGTCAGCACAGCGACAATAACAAACAAGCCGGCAGGGAAATGCCATGCACAAAATGTAACAAATTTTGAATCAGGCAGCAGACCTGAGAGCCACTTTTTTCAGATGGAACTTATGAAGATTAAAACCGCAGGAAATCATGCCGAACTCAAGAAAAAGCGATTTTATCCCACGGCGGCGCGCCCGGATATACGACCTGTTCCACTTGATCGTACCAAAAGTTCCCTCGGACTGAATACTTCTGTTCATACGGAGCAGCGCGCCGTGAATGCTGTTCAGATTATTCAGAACCTCTGCGTGAAACTGCGTCAGCTCCTCGTTCAGACGGACGATCCGGTTTCCCTTGCACTTGCAGCATTTTTCCTTGTGCGGACAGCCGCTGCAATCCTCGCACTGAAAATATTCCTCGGTTCTGCCGTATTTATTGCCCCTTACAGGCCGGCTGTAAATGAAATGGAATTCCTTTCCGTTCGGGCAGACTGGCAAACCACTTTCATTGATAGGGAAATTTACCGCTCTGTATGGATCATTGCGATATTTCTCGTTCTTGCTTTCTTTTTCATACATGGTAAACTTCATGAATTTTTCCATGCCTTGTTCTTCGCAGTAGTTCTCATGAATGTTGTGTCATGGTCGGTTTTGGAGTAACTGTTGCGGTCATTCCCGCATATTTCAATGCGTTCCGCATATTTTTTCAGCCTTTCGATATACTCAGAAAACTTTTCAATGAGCCGCTGTTCAGAAGTTTTGTGATTTCCCTTTCCGTGAACGGCTTTTCCAGGGTCGAAACCGAAAGAGCTTTATGCGATTTTTTTCGCAGCTCTTTTTCCACACCCAGCTGTATTTGC
>ENA-OPSJ01001505-OPSJ01001505.1-human-gut-metagenome-genome-assembly--contig:-NODE-1505-length-17432-cov-1.964090_pt1 | contig 17432 bp, 24 predicted proteins | sample MGYA00241801_ERZ501893 | MGnify/ENA primary metagenome ERZ501893 (study PRJEB25962, sample SAMEA2042219) | human gut metagenome | biome: human gut; feature: human-associated habitat; material: faeces...
GACGGTCCGAAAATTCTGTTTCAAGCACTTATCTACCCTGTTACTGATGCAGAAATGGATACGGAATCTTACAGACTGTTTAAAGACGGTCCATGGCTGACAAAAAAAGCAATGGAATGGTTCTGGGATGCTTATTTACCTGATAAAAAACTAAGAAAAGAGATTTATGTTTCACCTCTTCAGGCAACAGTGAATGATTTGACAGGTCTGCCGCCTACTCTGGTAATTGTTGATGAAAACGATGTACTGCGTGATGAAGGGGAAGCATATGCCAGAAAACTTGATGAAGCCGGGGTGGATGTTCTCAGCGTAAGAATTAATAACACTCACCACGACTTTTTAATGCTTAACGCCCTAAATCACAGCAAAGCTGTTAAGGGAGCATTTGCTCTCCTTTGTAAAACATTAAACTATAAGTTTCACAAATAGTAAAAAAATTCTTTCAGAGTTTTTAAATTGGTATTATGAAAATTTATGCAATTAATACCCTAAACAATTACCAGCCGGTAAGCCAATTAAAAAACAACAGAAATTCAAAACATAAAAATAACAACCATAACACTATTTCCGGAGAGGCGGGCTTAGCTTACACCTCCGGCAGTACTTACTTTACAGGAATAATTAACCCCGCAAAAAGGCTCCGGAGATCCGACTATTTAATTTCCGAATAAGCTTTTTTGCAAAAAAACAGGTAATAAGATTCTTAAACTGGCAACAGACAAACCTGAAAACGTCAGATTTTATAAAAACCTTGGTATGGTTGAAGATGGCACAAGAAACTTTAACGGTGTAGAACACACTGTGTTAAAATTTGACGAAGCCGGCATGCAAACAGTCCTGAACAAATACCAGATAAACCTTAGCTTTTAATTGAGGCTTGTCTGTTAAGATACTCCGCAAATATATCTGCAGCATCCGCAATAAGCTGCTCGCAGGGGCGGGTTTCATAATATTCTTTTGTTCTTGGGGATGGAACCGGGTTATCGTCAGCATCAACACCCAAAAGCTCCCTGCATATAATTGTGTCATGTTTTGCCTTAAAAGCCTTTGCCAATTCCTGAATTCTTGCATAATGCTCAGCTTTAACCTCTTTATCAACAGGAGAAGTATATCCGAATTTCAATCCAGCAGCCATAAACATCGCGCTGACAGCACCGCAGACTTCCCGCATTCTGCCCATTCCCCCGCCAAAAGAGGACGAAAGCTTAAGGGCAGTTTCAAAATCCATTCCTAATTCATCAGCAAAAGCACAAAAAACAGATTGCGCACAATTGTATCCCTGTTTAAATAACTTTCTTGCTTTGCCTGAATGTAAATTCATATATTCTCCTTAAAATTTATCTTATAATTCATTATTTTTATGATACCATAAACTAGTTATGACAATTTTATTAAATCCGGTTATAATCTCAGTAATTTTATTATGTGTGTTGTGCCTTTGCAGAATAAATGTTTTGCTGGCAATTATCATATCTGCAATAACAGCAGGACTTACCGGCGGTCTTGGAATTGATAGGGTTATGAGCACATTTATCACTGGGATGGGCGGAAATTCCGAAACTGCACTGAGTTATATTTTACTTGGAACATTTGCCGCAGCAATGACGCATACCGGACTTGCAACAATTTTAGCAAAAAAAATTGCAAATGTTATTGCTGATAAAAAAGTAATGCTTTTATTTATTCTTGCCGGAATTGCGGTTTTGTCACAAAACCTTATACCGGTGCACATAGCATTTATTCCAATATTAATTCCGCCGCTGCTTCATGTTATGAACAAGCTTAAACTTGACAGACGCGCAGCAGCCTGTGCGCTTGCATTTGGATTAAAAGCTCCTTACATTGCTATACCGGCAGGGTTCGGACTTATATTTCAGGGACTAATCGCAGATAATATGACATTAAACGGAATGCAGGTTTTAAAAAATGATGTTTGGAAATCAACATGGATATTAGGGCTTGCAATGTTTGCCGGATTTTTGACCGCAATATTTATTTCATACAGAAAACCTCGTGAATATCAAGACTGTGAGGTTTGCAAAAATGAACTTGAAAAAGAGGATGAGGAAGCTCTTAAATTAAATAAAAATCATTATATAACCCTCCTTGGCGCATTTGCAACCTTAGCGGTCCAGTTGTGGACAAAGTCGCTTCCGCTTGGAGCACTTGTGGGGCTTGGTATTGTTTTCGGCGGAGGGGCTGTAAGCCACAGAAAGATGGATAAGCTTATAAATGAAGGCATAGGATTAATGGGATATGTTGCTTTTGTAATGCTGGTTGCGGCAGGATTTGCGCTTGTATTAAAAGAAACAGGAGGAATTGATATTCTCGTAAATGCAATTATGCCGTTTATGCAGAATAGTAAAATCATAGCTACAGGTTTGATGCTGTTTTTGGGATTATTTATAACAATGGGCATAGGAACCTCTTTTGGAACAATCCCTATCTTAGCTGTACTGTTTATTCCTATATGTTCGCATCTGGGAATGAGTGTACCGGCAAGCATAGTAGTACTCGCAGCGGCTGCTGCATTAGGCGATGCAGGCTCTCCGGCATCAGATACAACACTCGGTCCTACTGCCGGATTAAACGCAGACGGACAGCATAACCATATATGGGATACCTGTATTCCTACATTTTTACACTACAATATCCCTATCATAATTTTTGCCCTAATTGCAGCTATATATTTCTAAATTCTGATAAGCGACAGGCAGCTTTGAAAGTTATACAATCTCAAGATTTCCCGCAGGCAGTCCGGATATTAAGTTCATAATATTTTCTGATGCAACATGGCATTTTAATTTACCTTTAGGGTACTTCTGGTAATGATAGGCAGAAGAAAGAAGCATAATTTTAGAGGCTTCAAAAACATTTAATGCAGAAAGGTCAAGAGTAATTTCAGGACAATCATATTTCTTAATATAATTCTTTACCCTCTCTAAAATTTTTCCGGAATTTGAAAAATCAAAAGTTAAATATTTACATTGCTTCTTTTTGCTCATAGCAATACTTTCGAATAAATAATAATAAAATTTAACTTTTATCAATAATTTCGTACATTTGAACGATTTTATTATATAATACTCTTAAAAAGACGAGGTGAAGTATGATGACAACAACAAGTATAAACGAACTGGCAAAAGAAGTTTTTGATATTGAGGCAAACTCAATTCTAAGACTAAAAAATAATATAGGCGATAATTTTGACAAAGCCATTGAAATACTGTATTCCTGCAAAGGGAGAGTAATTATAACCGGGATGGGCAAATCCGGTCTTATAGGTAAAAAAATTGCAGCAACACTCTCTTCTACAGGAACACCTTCATACTTCCTGCATCCGGCAGAAAGTACACATGGCGACAGCGGAATTATTACAAGGGATGACGTCATTGTTGCAATTTCCAACAGCGGCGAAACTCAGGAGCTTTTGAATCTTTTGCCGTTAATCAAAAGATTTGGGGTTCAGATGATCGGTATGACTGGCAAAATGAATTCTACCCTTGCCCAGGCTTCAGATGTTGTTCTTGATATATCAGTAGAACGCGAAGCCTGCCCGCTAAATAAAGCACCGACAGCTTCGACTACCGCAACTCTTGCGATGGGAGATGCACTGGCTGTATGCCTGCTGGAAAAACGCGGCTTTACAGAAGAAGATTTTCTTGTATTCCATCCGTCAGGTGCGCTGGGAAAAGGTTTCTTATACAGAGTTTCCGACTTGATGAAAACAGAAGATTTACCGGTTGCTCATGAAAATGACAGCTTTACAAAGGTTATTGAAATAATCACAACCCATAAATTAGGTATGGCAATGATTTTAAATTCAAACGGCGAGTTATCCGGAGTGTTCACAGACGGTGATATAAGAAGAACACTTTTAAAATATGGAAACACGTCAAGCCTTTCAATAAAAGATGTTATGACATCAAATCCAAAACGAATAACAGCAAATTCATACGGAGCAAGCGCATTAAATTTAATGGAAAAATATTCAATTACAGCTCTTGCCGTTGTAGATGAAAGAAATATTCCTGTAGGGGTAATACACATCCACGATTTGTTGAAAGCCGGAGTTGCATAGTATGGGAAAAATTAAACTTGCAGCATTTGATGTTGACGGAGTAATGACAGACGGGAGCATTACATATGACGAAAACGGCGTTGAATATAAAACATTCAATGCAAAAGACGGTCATGGACTGGCTTCGCTAAATAAAGAAGGAATTATAACAGTAATTATTACTGGACGGAATAACGGTACTGTTGAAAGACGTGCAAAAGATGTTAAAATTACCGAAGTGCATCAGGGTGTAAAAAACAAAATTGAAGTTCTTCAAGACATCTTAAAACGCCGCAATATTACTCTTGAAGAAACAGCTTATATGGGAGATGATATTCCTGATATTTGTATACTTGAAAAAGTCAAACTTGCAGGCTGTCCGGCAGATGCTGTTGATGAAGTCAAAAAGATTGCAGGCTTTATTTCTCAAAAAGAGGGCGGACGCGGTGCTGTTCGGGAGTTTTGCGATTACATTTTAAAAAATTATAAATAAGGAGATAAATTTATGTACGAGATAAAAACACAAGCTTTCTTTTCAGCAGCTCACCACTTGTTAAATTATGACGGTGAATGTGAAAATCAGCATGGACATAACTGGATGGTAGAGGCTTTTGTTAAAGGAGAGACTCTCGACAAGAGCAATATATTAATTGATTATAAAGTTTTAAAACGAGAACTTAATGCGGTACTGGATTTATTAGATCATAAAGACATTAATGAAATTCCTGAATTTCATGGCGAAAGTCCTTCCAGTGAAATGATTGCAGCATTTATATATAACAAATTAAAAGAAAAAGTTGTTTTATTAAGTAAAATTTCTGTTTGGGAAACCCAGACTTCCTGCGCAAGCTATTACGAAGAAGAAGTTTAGGAGATTACTACACACCAAAGCGTCGTATTATGCAGTACTTGCATACCTGGAATTGACACAGATTTTAACTTCATACCGGTAAAAGTAATTAATAGAAGATTGGAGAGAAAATGAATTTTATACAGGCAATTTTAATGGGGATTGTACAGGGATTAAGCGAATTTTTGCCTATTTCAAGTTCTGCCCACCTTGTGTTTACCTCAAATTTCTACAAGGTTTTCAAAGGCATTGAAATAGTTCAGCAGTCAAATGAAGAAGTATTCTTTGATATTATGGTTCACCTTGGAACACTTATTGCCGTAATCATTTTCTTTAGAAAAGATATTATGCAGATATTGAAAGCTATGTGGAGTGCGTTAAAAACAAAAGACTGTTCTAACATTGAGGCTAAACTGGGACTTTATATTATCGCAGGCACAATAGTAACAATAGCACTTGCTCTTCCTATAAATGAAATTGCAGAAAAACTCGTTTATACTCCTAATATCGTTGGTATTCTGCTGTTTATTACAGGATTTACCCTGTTATACAGTGAATATATGTCAAAAAATATTCCAGCAAAAAAAGAGAATGTCGATTTAAAAACCTCTATACTTATAGGTCTTGCGCAGGGTCTTGCAGCCTTACCAGGATTTTCACGTTCAGGCTGGACAATTGCAACAGGACTTTTTTGCGGATTGGACAGGACAACAGCCGCAAGATATTCATTTCTTTTAAGCATACCGATTATTCTTGGCGCATCAATGGTTTATCCGCTTGTAAAAATTGATGTTCACGAAGCACTTCAGTATAACTGGGAGGCAATTATTGCAGGAACAATTGTTTCCGGTCTTGTAGGTTATCTGTGTATCAAATATTTTATGAAATTTATATCTAAGTTTTCACTTGCAGTGTTTGGTTATTACTGTATCATAGCAGGACTTGCTACCGCTGTATTTTTTACAATGTATAAATAATATTGACTTTTTCAAAAAAATCATTAAACCTCTGACAAAGTCATACATATAGATGATTTTTCTTTTATGAATTAAGCCATCATGAAAGTTGACCGTCTATATATATGAATAATAAATCAGAGGTAGTTAAATGATAATTAACGGAAGAATTACATACCTGGAAAATGGTATAAATACTTCAATACGGGCAATGCAGGTGCAAAGCCAGCTGATGGCAATGTCAAATGAGAATATAAACGGATTTGACAAAGTAGGCTATCAGAGAAAAGAACCTGTTGTGTCATCTTTTACCGAATATCTCGGAGTGAATGGCCTTTCCCAAACCTCTGACGATAAAGTCGGACGTATTACAATGTCTGGCAATCCTCTTGATTTAGCAATAGCTGAAAAAGGTTACTTCCAAACCCAAAGCGATGAAGGTATCAAGCTTACCAGGGACGGACGTTTCAAAATAGATAAAGAAGGCAATCTCCTGACACTTGAGGACGATTTAGTACTTTCAAATGCAGGGGTGCCAATAAAACTTCATATTGTACCGGATGATATTAAGAAAATTAAGGTTGAAGATTCCGGTTTGTTAAGTGTATACAACGACAAAACAAACAAACTGGAAGCCGTTGCAACAATAGGTGTTGTTGATGCAAACGGAGCTCTTGTTATGACACCAAAAGTAAAACAGGGATACAATGAATATTCCAACGTATCCCTTCAAAATGAATTTATGTTTATGATGCCTGTTATAAGGAATTTTGAAGCAAACAGGCAGCTGTTCATGATTCAAAATCAGAACCTGCAAAAGGCAATATCACAATTAAGTTCAACATCATAATAAGTAAAGGAATAAAAACATGGAAAACCTTCAGGGAATTATCAGAAAGAGTGTTAACAACGTAACCAACCAGTGGGACAAACTCGGATACGTTGCAAATAACCTTGCAAACTTTAATACCCGCGGTTATAAAGCAGTAAGATTTGAACAGATGCTTAAAGAGGACGGTTATCTCACAGGAGCATTGAGAACAGATTACAAACAGGGTTCAGTACAAATTACCAGCAACCCTTATGATGTTGCAATTATAGGTTCAGGATTTATACCGGTATTTTCACCGGCAGGAGAAGTCGCATACACACGCGACGGTGCTTTTAAACAGGGCAAAGACGGTTATCTGGTTACAAATGATGATTGGATTGTGGGGGAAGGGATTAAAATTCCTACAAACTGTTACAAGTTCCAGATTAAACCAAACGGAGATGTTATAGCTTATGATGCGGTCGATGCACCTCCAAGAAAGTTAGGGAATATTCCGCTTGTAAGATTTGCAAATCCGGAAGGTCTTGAACAGGGTGATATGAATAAAATGGTTCCTACAGAAGAATCCGGTGAGGCAATTCTAGTTAAAGACCACGATTGTTTTGCTCAAAATAATCTCGAAAATTCAAATACAAATGTTTATGACTCTGTAAGCGATATGCTGCGGCTTAATGCCTCAATGCTTGCCAGCACTAGAATGATGAAGGTTATAGACGACATGTATAACAAGTCAATTAATATCAGAGAATAACAAGTTTAGTCACGCAGCTGAAAAATACAGCACCTGATTAAAAACGAAAGGAAAATTATGTATACACCTCTTGACAGTATGGGAAAAGTTTCATTAATGATGGATTTGGTATCTCAAAGACAAATTGCTTTGGGGTCAAATTTAGCGAATATGAATACACCGGGTTATGTCAGACGTGACATTGATTTTTCTGAATACTTAGGCACAATGAACAGCCCGCTTGAAACAAAATTATCAGAAAGGCTTGGACCCTCTGCTGTTATAGAACAGCGTTTTAATGAAGAAATCCGGGCAGACCGCGAACTTTTAGAACTTCAGAACAACGCACTTCTCTACACAATGGCAACAAGAAGAATGTCAAATATTATTACAGAAATGAAAACTGCAATAAACGTTGGTAAATAGGTATAAATAAACAGGAGCAATAATTATGAGTATATTAGAATCAATGAATATCGGAGAACGTGCGTTAAGAACGCATAGTTTACGTCTGGATGTACACTCAAAAAACATTGCAAACGTCGATACGCCTAATTATGTAAGACGCATCCCTGTTTTGAATGCTACAGAAGACGTATCTTTCCATGGTTTAATGAATGCAATGAAAGAGGACGTATTCGGTGTAGGAACTTTGCCTTACCTTCAGGGCGGTGTCGTATTTAACGGCTGTTTAGAGGATCCTACACTGGGAGAAAAAATATACAAACCTGGTCATCCTGATGCAGATGAAAACGGTTATATAAGAGCTTCAAATGTAAACCCGATGGTAGAAATGGCTGATGCAATACTTGCACAAAGAGCCTATGAAGCAAACCTTGCATTAGTAAACATTACAAAATCTATGGCCTTAAAAGCAGTTGAAATTGGAAGATAATAAAAAAAATTTAATCAGATAAAATTTTTATGGTATAATCAACTTGGAGAGTGATGATGCCTAAAATATCCGTAATTATACCATGTTATAATGTTGAAAAATATATGGATAAATGTCTGGAAAGTGTTTTATCACAAACCCTTTCTGATATTGAAGTTATTTGTATCAATGACGGATCAACAGACAATTCACTTAAATTATTAAATCAGTATGCAGCATCAGATAGTAGAATTACAGTTATAAATAAAAAAAATGAAGGAGTAGGGATTGCCAGAAACTCCGGTTTAAAACTCGCAACTGGAGATTATGTTTATTTTGTTGATCCTGATGACTGGCTTGAGAATTTAGAAGTTTTAGCTAAAATATACGAAAAAGCAAAAAATGAAAATTTAGATATGCTTATTTTCGGCGGATATTCTTGCAGAGTATCCAAAACAAAAATAGTGACAACAAAAGGCGGCTATAGCTTAAAATACCTTCCTGGGAAATATTTAGACAAAGTTTTTTCATACAAAGAAATAAAAAACGATATATTCAAATTTCCGTCAACAACGTGGACAAAGCTATATAAACGTGAATTTTTAACGAAAAATAATATATTATTCCAGACTATTCCGGTAGGTCAAGACCAGCTTCCTTTCTTCCATTCTATGATTACGGCAGAAAGAATTGGGGTTCTTAATGAATGTTTATACTGCTACCGAAAAAACAGACCAAATTCTGCTATGACAGAGAAAAAACGTAAAAGTTTTTCACCATTATATGTTATAGATGGAATAGAAGAATTATTGATTAATATCGGAAAAATTGATGAATATAAGGAGATTTTTATAAATAAATATTTTTCAAAAGCCACATCCTGGCTGGGGAAATTCGATAAAGCCTTAAAATCAGAATATTATATACAATATAAAAAGACTCTTGAACATTTAAAGAAAGATTATCCGACAGGTTGGTGGAAATATTTTAATCCAAGCATAAATGACAATTATTATATGTTAAAAACAAAACAAATTGCGGCAATATTAGAATATAAAATCCTGAAATAATACTTTAAAAATATTTTTTTTTATGATAATTTATATATGTCAGTCATGACAAAAAAGATGAAAATAAAATATTTAGCCTTATGTTGTGCGGCACACTGCCCCAAAAATGATTGTTATTGTTTTTGAGAGGGAATAAAAGACCAAGAAGACTTCTGCAACTGGGATTAAATAGAACTTTTTGAAAATTTAATATATTAATACTATATGTCGTAGTGGCACTCTGCCGAAAAAACGATTGAGTATCGTTTTTGAGAGGATATGAACGAAAGTGAATACTTCCGCCACGAAGACTAAGCATAAACTTTGAAAATTTAATACATTAATATTATATGTCGTAGTGGCGGAATGGTATACGCGCACGTTTGAGGGGCGTGTGGAGAGATCCGTGCGGGTTCAAGTCCCGCCTACGACATTTTAATAAAATATTTAAAGGTGTTTATATGTTAGATTTAAATCTATACCTTATTATATTTGTTTTTCTCTTCTTTACTGCTTTATTTATGATTTTACAAATAAAGTTAGAAAAAGAATTGTTAAAAAATTTCCCCCAAAATAACTCCTATATAAAAAAGTTTATTTCAGAAGAAGCCCCACTCAATGAGTTTAGTATACCGTTGATAATGTTAAGCTGGCTTCCATTATCTGCCAGGGGGAGAACTGTACTGTTTAATTCTAATATCAAGTGCATAATTTATAAAGAATTTATTCTATTTCAACTAGAAACAATCGAAAAGAATATTTTTGAACGTATTGTATATAAAAAAGATATTCAAACAAAATGGGATTTATTTGCTGGACATGTAATAAGCTTTAAAGTACAAAATATAAAATTGACCTGCAAAGTTCATTCAAGAATTGAAAATTTTAAACTACAATCTAAACCTTAAAGAATTCTCATATTGTTATATTCCTGAGTTGATTGTTTCATAAGACAAACAAGTTGCTCATAAATACTCATGCCTATCGTTGACTCAGCATTTTTATCTGCTACAATTTCTTTGTCAAAAGGTTCCATATTCGGGAGCTTTTCGACATTTTTCATTTTTCAAGTAATTGGAGTATATTGTAATGAAAGACAGTAATTATTATAAAATATCCAATCATAAAATACAGAAAATGTCTTTTCGGGTTCAGTGGATTTTCGGCCATACACCGTCTGAGGCGAAAGCGAACCCAGTCCGGGGAGCGAGAATACTATGCTGGGTAACCAGTGGGTTAAAGGCAAAACTATTCGAGCGTAAAGAAAAGCCAAGACAAACCACGCCGTCGGCATTGTTTTTTAGCTTGTTTGCTACAAGTATATACTAATAAGGTTATAAAGGAGGTTATTGTGAGAAAGGTTATTATTGCGTTAGGTTTGTTTGTAGTCAGTGGAATTGCTGGTGTTGTAGCAATAGCTCAAACAAGCAACTCTTATTCAAATGATTTCATTAACGCATTGCAAAACTGTAAGCCATATATTTATTCAATTGGTCCAATTGACATGTTTGGAATGAAAGTAACAACAAAAAAACAGATTGTTGGGATGAAAAATGGTCTATGTTCATATGTTGAAATTGTTGGTCCACCAGATGCAAAAAATACTATTCGTTGTCATTTTACAAAAGAACAGGTTAATAAACTTGTATTTGCAATGAGGAATAATAATGCAGGAGCCTGGAGTGAATATTATAATAACAATAACGTATGTACTACAGAAACTCCTGGGTGGGATTAAGTGCATTTAATCCCTAACAACAAACTAGTGTATCTTCTTTCATTTTTACTAATAATAGATTTGTAAAGTTCCATATAGAGGAGCTTAACGAGACCATAAAAAAGCGACTTAAAAGTCGCTTTTATTTTTATAATTCGTACAGTAAGGGCAGAAAACGCAGGCTCAGCGGATTGGTATACGGAAGCTGAGTGAGTATAAACCCAACCTACAAACTATTATGCCATTATATCAATAATTTCACCTGTTTGCATCGCTTTAACAGCACATTGCGCAAACTTATCAGAATTTACCGGGATTCTATCTGATGTGGGTCCAACACCATAAGGTCCTTGTGCAATTGTATTATAGCCAACATAAGTTGTGCCATCTGAATTTTTCCCTATGTGAGTTATAGTATGTGGATTTATGTAGTCATTACCTACTTTTATATATCCGGTTGACATTATTTGCGGCATAACACTCCTTTCTGTACAAACACACATTATATAAACACTTCTACTTACTTTTATAAAGTCAGAAACCTGAAAAAATTGCTATAAACATTAAAAAAATTTACAATATTTCTATAATTGAACTGTCTGAAAGTTTCTAAATAATATCCATAGGGCAAAATAAAAAAGAGATCGTAAAATCTCTTTTTTCTTTATAAAATGTTATCTATTTAATTCCAATAAGAACTTACTTTGTGTTTCACGCTTAAATAACTTGCCCTTTTATTTGCATAAACGGGATTACTTCTTCTTGCCGCGTTCAGAATTACCACCGGCAAGCAAACGACCTCTGGCTTCTGGTGCAGGATATATATCCCTAGTGTAATAAGTTTTTAACGGTAACAATTCAATTTTATCTTCTAAGCCTAAAGTTTTAAGTATTGCTCTGCGTGTATAATTAATATTCTTAACATCACTTCTGTGATTCTGACTATATGTTAATTGATAATATGTCGGCAAATTTGATTTTACTTTTGGACTAGCTTCCTTTGAAAGAGTTTCAACAATTTTCTTAATCTCAGGAGGATAAAACGCATTTGCCAGGTCAAGTGCTAGGGAGATGTTGTCTTTGCATAATCTTATCGCATCGGTTAATGAATTTGCAGACTTCACAACCGTAGGTTTTACTCCTATAAAATCGACAAGAAGGGCAAATCTTTCAGGATCTGTAGATGTAGCAACTGCTTTTACAACATCCGGAAAGTTTTTTGTAATATAATCAGCAGGCTTGTATTTTCCTGAACAACTTTGCTGATGATATTTATTTGAAGCAAGTATTACCTCATTTTCAATTGCAGCACTGTAGCTTTCCTGTAAAGCCTCTTCCTCCAATAACTTAGGATTTTCTTTTGCTAAACCAGTATCCTCATATCGCTTTATAGCACGCTTTTTATAAGTTTCATACGGGTAAAGCTCCCTAAAATATTCAGGAGTAAAGTTTGTTACTTCATTTTCTTTTGAAACTTTTAAAAACTTTAAAACATTTCTCTGCTCAAGCTGCTTCATTGAAGATGTTGCTTTTAAAAATCCCAGAAATTCTTCCGTGGATAAAGCTGTTCCTGATTTTTCTCCAATAGCAAGCAAATCTTTTAACAAATCTGTCTTAGATAATGCGGTTTTATAATTATAAAAACCGTTTGTAATTGCAGTAATTTGTTTTTTGTTAAATCTTTCAGAGCCTTTCACTACTGCCAATTCAAGATATTTTGGGATCATTTCCATTTCTCTTGAATGACTAATTCCCTGACTTAAACCTTTTGAAAATTTTGACTGTGACGCAGCCGCCTCATTACAGAATTTAACTACTTTTTTTGAATTAATTGATACCATAAAAAATTCCCTGTAACTTTCTACATAAAAATATAAAAACTACAGGGAATATTTTTTGCCTTATTGTTAATTTATATTACTAATACCAGCTGCAAGAATCATTGCTGCAAAGAATATTGTCAAGATTTGCAATATAATCTTCCTTTGTCATCTCATATGTAACCGGAGTTATAGAGATTTTATTATTTCTAACTGCTGCAATATCAGTATTTGCATCACTAGGTTCGTTGGTCAGTTCTCCAGCCATCCAGTAATATACTTTACCACGCGGATCAACACGCTTTTCATAGGTGTTTGTAAACATTCTGCTTCCAAGTTCAGTGATGGCAATACCGGCAATATCATCTGAATCAAGTGCGGGAACGTTAACATTTAATATTGATTTAGGAGGAAAAGGAAAACCTTCAATTTTCTTTAACAGTGCATTCATGAACTTTCCAGTATAAAGAAAATCGTCATAATCCGCCTGCATACTTGCAAGAGAAACTGCAATACTAGGAATACCCATCATTGCCCCTTCCATTGCACAGCTTACTGTTCCGGAATAAAGTATGTCAGAGCCAAGATTAGGACCATGATTAATACCGGAAATAACTATATCAGGCTGTTCATCTTCCGATAAGATTGCATTAATACCGATTTTAACACAATCACCTGGAGTTCCGGTAGTAACCCATGTTCTTTTCGCACCGGTAATAGCTTCAAGCTCTTCTACTCGCAAAGGGGTATGCAAAGTCAGTGAATGCCCTGCAGCACTGCGCTCTCTGTCAGGTGCTATCACATAAACATCATGGTCATCTGCAAGCGCTTTTGTAAGCACTCTTATACCATTTGCAGCAATGCCGTCATCGTTTGAAATTAAAATTCTCATATATCTCCTTTAATAAACTGAACACGTCATACCCTATTATAATAATATTATTCCCTCTTTTAACAAAATTATACAGGTTTCTTTATGAAGTTTTGTAACAAATATAAAATTAATAGAAAAATTATAGCAATAATATATATAAAAATTTGTTTATATACATGTAACACGAGGAAAGCTTAAATTCGAGGAATCAAAAACGAAATTTAAGCACACACACTACACTTCACACTATTTGAGGAATGAATCAAAAGTTTATTCCAAGGAGCCCGTCAAAAGGCTCTTTTTTTTGCCTTAATTATTTAGCTGCTTCTTATTTATTAACCGTAATCAATACATCTGCAAGCTTACGTCCGCCTTTTTTATATTTAAAAGGAATTTCTTTTTTAGTCGGTTCCGGGGTAAACTCATCTTTTTGATAATTTATAAGAAATTTCATAAATTCTGGGCTAAACATAATTCTCCTTTACTACACTTTTTCCTAACCAATAAAAATAAATCACTAATCTACACATTTATATAAAAACATAAATTTCCTAATTATTGTCAAATATTAATAAAACTTTTACATAAACGTAACATAATTTAATATCATGAATATTAATGTTATAATTTTAGGAGTTGCTAATATATGAATTAAGGGTTAAATATGCGTCAGTCATCAATAATAGACATAATTTCCCCGGTTATGGCCGGTCCATCAAGCTCCCACACGGCAGGTGCAGTAAGGCTCGGCTTACTTGCACGAAATATTTATAACGAATGCCCACGTAAAGTAACATTCAGGCTTTATAATTCCTATGCAAAAACAGGAAAAGGACATGGTACTGATAAAGGCTTACTGGCAGGGCTTTTAGGTTTATCTGTTGATGATACCCGTATCAAAAATATCTTTGAGCTGGATATTTCAAAAAAGTTTGAATATAAATTTGAATATTTTGAAGATTTTAACAGGCATCCAAATGCTGTCGATTTCGTAATTGAAGGAGATACAAATATGACAATCTCCGGCGACTCAATTGGTGCAGGCGAAATTGTTATAAGAAAAATTAATGATTTCTCGGTAAAAGTTACCGGAAAATACAATACACTTCTTCTGGTATACAAAGATGTGCCAAATATGATTGCGAGAGTAACAAATTCAATTCAGGTAAACATAGCATCTCTGCATTGTGACAGATTTGCCAAAGGGCAGGAAGCTTCTATGTGCATCTGCCTTGACGGAGAGCTTGATAAAAAAGTTATTGACTTTTTAGGTCTTATTGAAAACATTTATATGATTAGATATATTAAAAAACTTGAAAGCTGATATGAAACAAAATACCAATATTACAACATTTGAAGAACTATATAATGAGTGTGTTAGCTCTTCTCAAACCATATGGGAAGCCGCACAAAAACGAGAGGCTGATAACGCAGAAATACCGGTAAAAGAATTCAGAACAGCGGTAAAGAAAAGTCTTGATGCAATGAAAGAAGCAATCAATACCGGCTTAAAAAGCAAAGAACTTTCTATAAGCAGGATGTGCGGCGATGACTGTGCAAGATTGCAGGAGAGATTTGCGAAAAGCCATTCACTTCTTGGAAAAACCTTTGAAAAGATTACCTCTTACGCTCTTGCAACTATTGAAGAAAACCTGAGGATGGGAAAAATCGTTGCCTGCCCTACAGCCGGATCTTGTGCAATAGTTCCTTCAGTATTAATCGGAGTTTCTGAGGAATTAAACTTAACAGAGGAAGAACAGATAAACGCTTTAATCACTGCCGGAGAAACAGGAAGGATAATCTCAAACAAGGTAGCTCTTGCAGGAGCTGTTGCCGGCTGTCAGGCAGAATGCGGAGTTGCATCAGCAATGAGTGCCGCAGCATTAACCCAGATGAGAGGAGGCTCAATAGATGAGATTTTCAATGCTACAGCTCTTGCCATGAAAAACCTTCTGGGATTAACCTGTGATCCTGTATGCGGACTGGTAGAAATTCCATGTGTAAAACGGAATCCTTTTCTTGCGATACACGCCGTTACAGCAAGCGAACTCGCTCTTGCCGGCATCAAATCTAAAATACCCCTTGATGAGGTAATTGACGCACTTGAACAAACAGGAAATCTTATGTCCCCGTTGCTAAAAGAAAGCTCTCAGGCGGGTTTAGCAAAAACTAAAACCGCAATTAATCTTGAAAAAGAATTTTTAAAATAGCCAACAGGCTAAAGTTTTTTCAAATATTGTAAACTTATGTAACAAAAAACATAAAATAGAGCACTTCTGTGGAAATAAAATACTTTATATATATACATGAGATATGAGTATTAATAAAAACCAAATAAGGAGTAGTCTATGAGTGATTTTAGCGTACAAGCAATCGGACATAAAAAAAATGATAAATTACAAAAACCCAAATTGCCATTTGGAGAATTTAATTCATTCTACCAGAGGTTAAAATCAGGCGAACCAATTATTGGCAATTTATTGAACAATCCTGTCAAAACTGATAACGGCACTTGTGCATTTAACAGTTAGTTTTGCAAAAAAAGTTTTTTGAGATAAAATAGTCCTTGAAAAGGGACTATTTTTTTATGTTATTAACTGCCGATATAGGAAATACAAGTATTACACTTGGTTTATTTGATGAAAATGCACTTGTTGAGGAATTCAGACTTGCTTCCGACAAAGATTTATCGCTTGAAGAATATGAAGTTCTTCTGAAATCGTTATTTAAAGCTTATTCTATTGACGGATGTATTATCTCTTCCGTTGTAGAGGAATTAAATACGAAATTCCAAACTGCTGTTAAAAATGTTTTTAAAATTAAACCATTATTTCTATCAGCAAAAATAAATACAGGTGTAAAAATTAGAATGCCAAACTTAAATGAAATTGGTGCAGACAGGATTGCCAATGCAGCAGGAGCATACGTTTTATACAGACATCCGGTCATTGTTATTGATTTTGGCACTGCGACATCATTTGATATTGTTAACGGTAAAGGAGAATTTATCGGGGGTGTTATCGCTCCTGGCATTAATCTTCAGCTTAAGTCACTAAACAAATTTACATCTAAACTTCCGCGTATAGAAGCAGCACAATCACCCTGCGCAATAGGCAATAACACTGTTGATGCAATTCTTTCTGGAGTAATACGCGGCTGCGCTTGCATGATTGAGGGCTTAGTTGCTCAATGCGAAGAAGAACTTGGAGAACATGCTGTTGTTGTTGCAACAGGAGGCTATGCCTCAAGTATTGCAGAATACATGAAACGGCCTTTTGATTATATAAACCCAACATTAACTCTTGAAGGTCTAAGACACCTGTATAACATCAACCAGCTTGCTGTAGTTTAATCAGATATTATAAGTGAATTGAAGAAAATTTCCCATAAGGTTTTCATTCCAAACCTGAACATCTTCAGGCACAGAAAGAACTGTAGGTGTGAAATTCCAGATATATTTAATGTTAGCTTTTACAAGAAAGTCAGCAGTTATCTGGGCATATTCCCTAGGCACAGTCAAGATTGCAATATCAACATTTGATTTTCTTGCAAGATTAGGAAGTTTTGAAACATCCAAAATCATTTTGTGATTAACAGTCCCGCCGATTTTCTTTTTGTCATTGTCAAAAAGTGCAAGAATATTCAAACCGTAATTTGTAAAATTATCATA
>ENA-OPSJ01001510-OPSJ01001510.1-human-gut-metagenome-genome-assembly--contig:-NODE-1510-length-17403-cov-2.875490_pt1 | contig 17403 bp, 8 predicted proteins | sample MGYA00241801_ERZ501893 | MGnify/ENA primary metagenome ERZ501893 (study PRJEB25962, sample SAMEA2042219) | human gut metagenome | biome: human gut; feature: human-associated habitat; material: faeces...
ATGTGAAATCCAGAATTGACCGTCTTGAGACAGATGAGCAGAAAACCCAGAAAGAAAATCAGGAGAAAATTTCTGCGGTAGAAGCTTATATTAATCAGATAGGAACGGTCAATTTAGAGAGCAAGACTTACATTAATGTTGCAAGAAGTGCTTATGACGAATTATCAGACGAATTAAAAGCAAAGGTCAGCAATTATGATGTGTTAGAATCAGCCGAAAAAGAATATGCCCGCCTATTAGAAGAAAGTGAAGTGGATGAAGCTGATAAAAAGGCAGCATCAGCAGTGGATGAGCTGATAAATAAACTTGAACCTGTGACAATAGACAAAAAAGATGCGATTTTACAGGCAAGAAAAGCTTATGATACGCTCACAAAAAAACAGCAGAGCCTTGTGGCACATCCCGAATATCTGAATCGTGCGGAACAGACTTATGATAAGTTAAAGGCACAGGAAGTTTCCGCTGAAATCTCTGCGATTTTGACCGGAACAATTACCTTAAACAGTAAAGATGCCATCTATAAGGCACAGCAGTTATACGATGCCTTAACGGACAATCAAAAGAAATTAGTGACAAATTATAAGCAGCTTCAAAATGCAAAAGCGACGTATCAGAACCTGATTTTAGCGAGTCCGGTCATCGAATTAATTAAAAATATCGGAGAAGTGACGCTTGAAAAAGGCGGCGCGATTACCCGTGCAATCGAAGCGTATAATGCACTCACCGCAGAACAGCAGGAATTAGTCAGCAATTATTCAGTGTTGGAAGAGGCTTATCAGAACAGACCTGCTGAACTTAGACGGTTAGATAATAAAAGAGAAAAAGAACCGAATTGGTATCGAAACAGAAATATGCTTGGGATAACGATGTATCCGAAGCTATTTGCAGGGGGATTAAACGGTGTGATAGAGCATTTGGATTATTTGTCTGAGCAGAAGATCACCTATCTTCATCTGATGCCGCTTCTGAAAATGCCGCATCCATATAATGACGGTGGCTATGCGGTAGAGGATTTTAAACAGGTAGATCCTGAAATTGGAACAAATGAAGAGTTGGAAAAGCTGACAAAAGAGCTGAGAAAACGCGGAATCAGTCTGTGTCTGGATGTTGTTATGAATCATACAGCAGATACGCATGAGTGGGCGATGCGAGCCAAGAGAGGCGAACAGGAATATATGGATCGCTATCAGTGTTATGAGACACGCGAGATTCCGGATCAGTTTGAGAAGACAATGCCGCAGGTGTTCCCGGAAACTGCGCCGGGCAACTTTACATGGTGTGAAGAGATGCACAGACATGTGCTCACAACATTTTATCCTTATCAGTGGGATCTGAATTATCATAATCCGAAAGTATTTAATGAAATGATTGGGAATATCCTGTATCTGGCAAATATGGGAGTCGAAGTGTTTCGTATTGATGCAGTTCCTTATATCTGGAAAGAGTTAGGAACGAATTGCAGAAATCTTCCACAAGTGCACCTCATTGTCCGTATGCTGCGAATGATTCTTGAGATGATCTGTCCGGCTGTGATACTAAAAGGCGAGGTTGTTATGGAACCAAAAGAACTACCGGTCTATTTTGGAACAGAGAGTGAACCGGAATGTCATATGTTATACGGAGTTTCCAGCATGGTAAATCTGTGGGCAGCACTGGCTACAAGAGATACAAGAATGTTAAAACATCAGATGGATGTAATCCACAGTCTTCCGAAGAATTGTTATTTTGTCAATTACCTTCGCTGTCATGATGATATCGGCTGGGGCCTGGATGAAGAGCAGGAGAAGAAGCTGGAGATAGATCCGATTCAGCACAAGGAATATTTATATCATTTCTTTGAGGGGACATATCCGTACAGCTTTGCTCGTGGAGAGCTCTATAATTACGATCCGGTGACCAAAGATGCCAGAAGCTGTGGAACAACGGCAAGTCTGTGTGGAATCGAAAAAGGTGGATTTGAAGGAGATCTTGAGCAGGTGAAACAGGGAATCCAGAGAGTGCTGATGATGCATGCGGCATGTATGAGCATGGAAGGTTTTGTGATGCTTTCATCCGGAGATGAGATTGGTCAGGTCAATGATTACAATTATAAGAAAAACCCGGATACTGCTGCGGACAGTCGGTATCTGCATCGAAGTCCGTTCCAGTGGGAGAATGCAGAGAAGAGACACAACAGAGAAACAATTAGAATCAGTATATACAGATTTATCAGAAATAGCAAAAACAGGAGAAATAGGAGAACCATATAGATATTTAGGACTAAGAAGGGAGGAAAAGTAAAATGGCATATAATTTAAAAGAAGTAATGGCAAATAAACCCTCAAGATTTACAGAAGGACATAGAATGTGTGCTGGATGTGGTGCGCCAGTAGTAGCAAGAATGATAATGAGAGCCTTAAAAACAGAAGACCATGCAGTTGTAGCAAATGCAACAGGATGTATGGAGGTATCAACATTTATATATCCATATACAGCATGGACAGACTCTTTTATCCATACAGCATTTGAAAATGCAGGAGCAACTTGTGCAGGAGCAGAAGCAGCGTACAAATCAATGAAAAGACAAGGAAAATTACCACAAGATAAAGATATAAAATTCATTGCATTTGGAGGAGATGGAGGAACTTATGATATAGGTTTACAAAGTTTATCAGGAGCAATGGAAAGAGGACATGATATGGTATATGTATGTTATGACAATGGAGCATATATGAACACAGGGATTCAACGTTCATCAGCAACTCCAAAATTTGCAGATACAACAACATCACCAGCAGGAAAAGTAACTCCAGGAAAGATGCAAGTAAGAAAAGACTTAGCAAAAGTTATGGTAGGACATCATATTCCATATGTTGCCCAAACACTTGCAATGAATAATTTCAAAGACTTATACGAAAAAGCAGAAAAAGCAATCTATACAGAAGGACCAGCATTTTTAAATGTTATGGCACCATGCCCAAGAGGTTGGGGATATGCAACAGAAGACTTAATGAAAATCAACAAATTAGCAGCAGATACATGTTATTGGCCATTATATGAAGTTGTAGATGGAAAATATAAAATAACATATAAACCAGCTAAGAAACTTCCAATAGAAGAATTTTTACGTCCACAAAAACGTTTTAAACATATGTTTAAACCTGGTAATGAATGGATGATTCAAGAATTCCAAAGAGTTGTTGATGAGAGATGGCAAGAACTTCTTGACTTGGAAGAGATTACTAATAGAGATGCACGGAAAAAAAGCGGAATAATCGGTGCAAATATAAGGAAAACTTATATTTAATATTAACATAATTAATTTGATTAATTAACATAAAGATGCTATAATATAATTGAAGTAAGCAAAGAGCTTAGGAGGTGGGAAAAATTACTAACTTATAACAGGTATATTTACCAGATAGCTATGTACTCAAAAAACAAATAACAACAAAAGGAGAAAAAAACTATGAGAAAGATCAAAAAAATGATGGTAACAGTTGTGACTATGATGGCAATTGCAATGTCTTTAACTGGATGTGGAAATCTGTTCCGGGAAGATGACAAACATGCCACAGTGTCAGTGACAACATCAGATGGGCAGGCATATGTTTTCCAGAGTGTTAACGGTTCAAATTGTACAGTATCAGGAAAAGAAAAGGCATTACGTGAGTGCAAATTTGACTTGAATCTGAAAACAGGCGAAACTGCACACATTGTTTTAAAATGTGAGGCTTGTGGAAACGAGCGGGAATTTAATGTGGCAGAACCATGGTCAGACGTCATTTTCTGTGATTGTCCAGAGGAGATTGACGAAAACAACAATGCCAGGGAATATGCAGCAATTGAAGTCTCATATAATCAGAAGGAGGACAAAGAGAGTTAGTAAATAAAAAGTTCACATAATTGTGTGGCGCAATAAAAGCTGGGAGAGAAGGTTATGCAACTTTCTCTCCTAGCTTTTATTTTTTGAAAGATTGCAGTGCACGGAAAAAAAGCGTTTTGAAATGTGCAACATAATTAATCATATTTTTTCTGATTAAATTAAGTAAGAATTGCATAAATTGTAGAAATTTAGTATAATATTTTTAGAAAAATAAAAATAAATAATATTATATAAGTAGGTGTTAAAAATGAGGTTAATGGATGAGTTGAATACTAATTCAGAATTACTAAATGATAATGTAGATTATTCTATTAATAGAGAAGTATCAAGTTTTTTTGCAAAAAATGAATCTCCAAATTTTAAAGATGTAAAATTATTGATAGATAAATTAATTGTTGAAACTTTAGATCAATTCGCAATTGAAACAGGAAAAAGAGATGTTAGAACTAGGATTAGTGATTTTTATAAAAGAATTTATTCGATAAAAGAAAATTCTAATTTTCAAATTTGGATGACTAAAAATGAAGATGGAAAAGAATTATATGGAAGAGTAATGAGTTTACTAAAAAGTGAACAATTCCCTGATCCAAGAGAATATAGTCCTGAACGTGACAAAAGAATTGTAATAGATAGAGGAAATTTTAAACAGGTGGATTTCGATATAAGAAAAAAATGTTTTGAAGATATTATAAATAACGATGAGTTAGATATAGTTACTTCTGCACATATGCAAACTCTTTGTGACATTATTGGAGATAAACCTAAAAATTTGATAGAAATGAATTTAGGAAGAATGGATATGAATCATGCTATACTGATGAAAGTTATATTGCAATATCTAGGTTATAATATAGAGTTAAAGAGCTTATTAACAGGAAATGAAAGAGTTATTGCAAGTAAAATTCCATTAAGCTATGAAAAAAGAAATGATAAAATATTTCAAAATTTTGAATTGGAAGAAATGGGAATACCAGATGGATTTTCATTTGAAGAATGGAAAATGGTACAGGAATACGATGAAAGTATTGAAGGACTTGCATCAATATTTAGTAAGTTTAGTGTTCCGCAAAAAGGAAATGCCAATATAATGGGTTCAGAAAGTACAGTTGGAAAATCAACAATAAATAGAAATATAGAAGAATTAATAGAAGAATGTAAAATAGGAAAATATGATGATATAAGGAAACATGGAAGTTCTCCTTGTTATGCAATCGATGATGATGTTGTATTAGTTCATCATAAAAATTCAGAGGACTCAAAGATATTTGCTGAATTTTTTAAAAGTCTATCTGATGAAGATAAAAAAAATATTTTTACTGTAATTGATTATAAGGAGATTGAAGGAGATGATAGATGTTGGGAATTACAAGCAAGAGCAAGTGGTGAACATTTTAGAGGAGATGTTGAAGGGCAAGAACAAATCAAGAACGAATTATTAAATAGGTATTCAATGATTTTAGGAATGCCACAAGAACATATAAGAGATTTTTTTAGAGCAATAATGGTTTTAGGAAGTAATAAAATGGAATATGATAATAGCGGAAATAATGTATTATATGACAAAGACAAAGGATTTCAGATTATTGATTTAGATTATTGTGGAAAGCGTATACCAAATTATAAAATAGACATCAATAATCTATTATTGCCTGATAACTATCAAACTATGACATTGTTGCTAGGAACTAATCAAATTCCGAAAGTTAGTCAAAAGTCATATGGGAGAAAAATTACACAGACAGATAGAGAACAAATAAGGCCAATAATACAAGAAACATTAAAAAAGATTATCTTATCTGTACTAGAGCTAGAATATAATGGTCAAAAAATAACTTATGAAGGGATAAAGAATTGCTTGGAAGAGTATAAAGAATATGGTATAGAACTATCAATTGATGAAATTTTGAATAATAAAAATAAATTTATAACTCAGGAGGAGGTTGGAAAAGCAACAATTAATAGAAATATTGAAGGAATTGATATAGCAAAAGAGAAAGTTAGCAATATTGCAGAAAAAATTAGATATTCAAATCAAGATATAGAGCAAGAATAGAGGAGGAAAAATAAGATGGAAGATAAATTTCCAAAAGCTTATTATGAAGTGTTAGAGATATTAAAGTATATGCCATTAGAAAGTGTGAATAAAATACCAAAATCTTTATTAGAGACATTTGAACTTAACAAAGATATTAATCATAATTTTAAAGTAGATATAAATAAAAATTTTGAAGAACAAGACTTATTAGAAGAAACTAAAGATATTTTTGCCAATATATTTAGAGACTTTTGGGCTACTCCATATCAAAAAGAAAGAATTATTGCAAAGCAGAATTATGATAGAAAAGTTTTAGAGGAAGAGAAAAGACGAAAATATAATCCTGATAATTTATTTGAAAAAATAACTAAAGATCAGAATGAATTTTGCAATAATGAGATAAATAATAATTTGAATAATAATCTACCAGTTGAGTACAAAAAAACTTTTTACCAGAAAATTATTGGATTTTTTAAGCGTATATTTAATCTATAATATATTATGATACTAAAAAAGACAGGATAAGTCATTTGATGAAAGTATGCAGATGTGATAAACAAAGAATTTTAGAAAGAGAGTGAGCAAAAATGAAACTAAACATAGTAATGGTAGAACCAGAAATACCACAAAACACAGGAAACATAGCAAGAACATGTGCAATAACAGGAGCAAAACTGCATTTAGTACATCCATTAGGATTCCAAATAGACGAAAAAACATTAAAAAGAGCAGGGTTAGACTATTGGGACAAACTAGATATAGAAGAACATGATTCATTAGAAAAATTTTTAGAAAAATATAAACCAGAAGAAAACAATATGTTTTTTGCAACAACAAAAGGCAAAACACAATATACAGATATAGATTATTCAAAAATGGATGAAGTATTTGTATTATATGGAAAAGAAACAAAAGGACTACCAGAATGGCTTTTAGAAAAATATTTAGACAAAAAAACAATAAGAATTCCAATGTTGCCAACATTAAGGTCACTAAATTTATCAAATTCAGTTGCGATAATTACATATGAAATATTAAGACAACATAATTTTGAAGACTTGCAAGGAACAAGTAATTATTTTGATAAATAATTGCACGAAAAAAAAGCGATCTAAAATGTGCAAAAAAAAGCGATCTCACGTGTGCACTTGACAACTTTACATAAGCATGCTAAAATATGAAAGTATGCCAAAAAGGTATAGTAACTATAAAAAACTCATTTTAAAAACAAAAATAATTATGGAGGTACAAAAAAATGAGATTACGGTTTAACTTAGGAGCAATTGTAGAAATTATACTCTTCGGTGAAGAAAAGAGTAAAACAGTTACGGGAAAAGTAGTAAGTGTAATGGATGACGAAGTGCAGCTTTGTCCGCAGCTAAGAGTGAAAAGAGAAAGAGAAGTGTCTGATTGGCACTTTAGCGAAGATCCTGATTATAGACAGGATATTTCTGTGGATGCAAATGATATTATACATCTTAATCGTCAACTTATTAAAAGCTGGAAATATGTGCATATAAATGAATTAAACAAAAAAGATGCGGTTAATGAGGAAAAAGATATGATAACTGGAAAAGGTATCGAAGATTTTACCCAAAATGAGTTTGACACTGAAACAGGACTTTGCCTTGGAACTGGAGAATACTGCGGAGATATCAAAGAACATTATGAAATGCCAATTGTAATTGCAGTGAAACAGTCTGAAGAAGATGAAGAAAAAGACCAAAAAAAATAAAGAAACCGTAAAAGAAGCGGACTCTCTTGCAAAAGGGAGTCTGTTTCTTTCTAAAAATTTCTTGAAGAAAATAATAAAACGTGATATTATTAGGATTAGAGAGGAAGATAGAACGAGTGGAAGAAATTGAAGGAATATTAACAGAAATAATATATCAAAATGAAGTTAATAGTTATGTGGTAGGAATATTTGAAACAGAAGAAGAACAAATAACAGTTGTTGGATATCTACCATTTATAAAAAAGGGAGATACTTTAAAAATAATAGGAAAATTTGTAGAACATAAAGATTATGGGGAACAATTTAAAATAGAAACATTTGAAAAATTAATGCCACAAACCTTAGGAGCACTAGAAACTTATTTAGCGAATGGAAATATAAAAGGAGTAGGACCCGCAACAGCTTCTAAAATAGTTAATAAATTTGGAGAAGACACAATACATGTACTAAAATTTGAACCACAAAAATTAGCTCAAATAAGAGGAATTACCAAAGACAAGGCAATAGAAATATCAGAAAGCTTTATAGAAAATTGGGAAGTATGGCAGATTGTTGGATTTCTTGAAAGATTTGGAATTGGAGCTGAAAGTGCAAAAAAAGTGTATGATTTATTAGGAATAAATGCAATTGCGGAAATAGAGGCAGATCCATATATACTTATAGATATATCAAGAGGGGTAGATTTTAAACAAATTGATCAAATGGCAATTGAACTAGGAATGGAAAAAGAAAATCAAAAGAGAGTAAAAAGTGGAATAAAATATGCACTTATAAAAATTACATATAATGGGCATTGTTGTACACTAAAAGAAAATCTAATAGAATATGTAAAAACTTTATTAAATGTAAATGAAGCAACAATAGAAAATGGAATAATCAATCTTAAAGTAAATGACGAAATTGTTGTAGAAAATAGAAATGGTGAAGAATGGATATATTTATATTCGTTTTACAATGCAGAAAATCAAATTGCTAGAAATATTTTAGAATTAGATAAATATAGAAATGTAAAAAAAGTATCTAATATTGAAAAAGAACTAAATTTAGTAGAAAAAAGAACTGATATAATACTATCAGAAAAGCAAAAAGAAGCAATAAGAGCAATAAATGATAACAATGTAACAATAATAACAGGAGGACCTGGAACCGGAAAAACAACAATAATAAAAAGCATAATTGAAATTTACAAACAGAAGAAATACAAAATTGTATTGTGTGCACCAACTGGAAGAGCTGCAAAAAGAATGACAGAGACCACAGGAGAAGAAGCAAGTACACTACATAGATTGCTAGAAATAGGAAAAGTAGATGAAGAATCACTATTTAAGAAAGACAATGAATATCAAGGAGCACCAATAGATGGAGACATAATAATAGTAGATGAAGTTTCTATGGTTGATATGTTTATAATGAGCTATTTGTTAGATTGCATATATAAAGGAACTAAATTGATTTTGGTAGGAGACTGTGACCAATTGCCATCAGTTGGACCTGGAAGTGTATTAAAAGATTTGATTGCATCAGAAAGAATTGTAACAGTACACCTTGACAAAATATTTAGACAAGCAGCTAAAAGTAAAATTATAGTCAATGCACATAGAGTTAATAATGGAAAGAAATTTATTAGTAAAGAAGACCCAGAAATGGAAGAAGATTCTAAACAAGATTTTTTCTTTATAAAAGAAAATAATCAAGAAAAGGTTTTAGAACAAGTATTGTCATTATGTAATGGAAGACTTAAAAAATTTGGAGATTATGATTTCTTTGAGAGTATACAAGTTTTAAGTCCTACTAAAAAAGGATTGCTTGGAACAAAAGAAATGAATAAAGCATTACAAGAAGAATTAAATCCACATAGAGAAGGAGAAGCGGAAAAAAACAGTATGGGAGCAATATTCAGAATTGGCGATAGAATAATGCAAATAAAGAATAATTATGATATGTATTGGGAAAAGAAAAATGAGGGCGAAGTTGAAGTAGGAAACGGTGTATTTAATGGAGAAACAGGAACAATATTAAATATAAATGAGAAAGAAAAAAATATATGTGTTAAATTTGATGATGATAAATATGTTTGGTATGAATTTAATGATTTGGAACAAATAGAACACAGTTATTGTATTACAATTCATAAAGCACAAGGAAGTGAATTTGATGTTGTAATTATGATTGTACCACAAGCTGCACCAATGCTTCTTACAAGAAATTTATTATATACAGGATTGACTAGAGCAAAAAAATTATTGATTATTATTGGAAACGAGAGAGTTATAGATTATATGATTAATAATGTGGACAGTAAAAAAAGAAATACTGGATTAGAATTTAAAATGAAGAACATGAATACTTGACAATTTTTAGACATTATTGTAATATTAAGTGGGAGGAAAAAAATATGAGTAACAGAAGAAGTTTTTTTATGAAATTTACAAGAGAAGATGCAAAAAAACAAATAGAAATTAAAGAGAAAAAATTAAATAGAAAATTAACACCTGAGGAGAAACACAAAATAATAAAAGGAGTAGCACATAATGCGAGGGAAAAAGCTATAAGAGCATCTTTAGCTGCATTTTTAGGAATTGGAACAATTGCAGCAGGAGTAACAGCAGTAAGAGCATTAAATCCAGGAACAGAAGTAAGAACAGAAACACAAAGCAATACAAATGAAACAGAAAAAGGAAAATCTTTTAAGGAGGGCATATTAGTTGAAGATAAAGATGAAAAAGAAATCAATGCTTTAAATACTAAAGAAGCGATTGTAGCATACTTAAAAAATATGTATATAGAAGAATATGAGAAAGAAACAGGAGATACAACATTAACAACAGCAGATATAAAAATTATGGAATCTTCACAAGACTATATATATCAACTAGAAGATGGAACATTTGTTACACATGGACAAAATCCAGAAACAACAGAAATGAATATGAAAGAAAATGGAGAAGAGTATTCTACATATACTAATGAAAAAGGAACTGCGATTGAGTCAAATGTGTATGCAATTCGATTAAGCGAAAATAATAAAATTCTTGATATGATAACAGACAAGGATTTAAAAAGAACAATTCCAGGTGATAATTATTTAGAAATGAAAGACTATAATTCTATACTTGAAAAAATGGGAAATGTAGTAAGTAAGTCTTATAGCTTAATGAATGTAGTAGGAGCTGAAAATATATCACAAGCAACAGTAGATAATTATAAAAAAGAATTATTGAAAGCGGTAAAGAAATATCAAATTGATAATATAGGGCAAACACAAGATACAACACAACAAGATGTTCAAAAGGATGACGGAATGGAAATAGATGATTAATGTATAAAACACCACTTTTTGCAAACAATATGTTTAAAACATAATTTGCAAGGAGTGGATTTTTTTGAGAAAATATCAAAAATTAGACATAGAAGGAGCAATACTAGATGAAGAGCAACTAAAAAAGCATATGGAAAAAATAGCAATACAACATACATTAAAATCAAAATCAGATAAAAACACATATCCAATACCACAAATGTTAACAAACTATGGGTTAATAAAAAGTACGTATAATCTATTAAATGAACATATAAAATTAGGAATAAACATACATCCAGCTGGAGAATGGATATTAGACAACTTTTATATAGTAGAAGAATCTGTAAGACAAATAGAAAAAGAGATAACATTAAAAAAATACACAAATTTTGTAGGAATTCAAAATGGTAAATATACAGGATTTGCACGAATATACGTATTAGCAAACGAAATAGTAGCATATACAGATAACAGAATAACAGGAGAGAACTTAGAAAAATATTTGCAAGCATATCAAACCAAAAAAACATTAAATATGGAAGAAATATGGAATATAGGAGTGTTTTTACAAATAGCAATAATACAAAACATTGCAGATATATGCGAAAAAATATATAGTAGTCAAATCCAAAAATATAAAGTAAAAAGTATAATAGAAAGACTAGTAGAAAAGAAAGAAAAAAGCGAATTAAAATATAATCAATTTTCTGGAATGAGGCTAAAAGGTAATGAAGTAAAAAATATGAAATATCCATTTATAGAATACATGTCATATTCACTAAAGAAATATGGAAAAAAAGCATATGGATATCTAAATATTTTAGAAGAAGAAGTAGAAAAACTAGGAATAACAGTATCAGACGCAATCCAAAAAGAGCATTTTGCAACAGCTATAAGAAAAATAACAATGAGAAATTGCATAACAAGTATAAAAACTATTCAAAGAATAAATTTTTTAGATATATTTGAAAAAATTAATGGAGTAGAAGGAATTTTAAGTAATGATCCAGCAGGAGTATATGACAAAATGGAATATAAAACAAAAGAATATTATAGAAATACAATAAAAGAAATTGCACAAAAAACGAAAATGTCTGAAATATATATAGCAAGAAAAACAATAGAATTGTGTAATAATGCTGAAAGTGGAAGCAAACAGAGCCATATAGGATATTATTTAATAGATGATGGAAGAAGCGAATTATATAATAAATTACAATATAAAGAAAAAATATTAAAACCACAAACAAAATCAAAAATTTATATCATAACATTTTTTATACTAACATTAGGATTATCAATTATATTAGCAGGAGTAAACGAAAAAAGTCTAACTAAATTTATATTAACAACAATATTTTTAATTATACCAATATCAGAATTTGTAACTCAAACAATTCAATATATATTAGGTAAAATAATAAAACCAAAAATAATACCAAAGATGGAATTAGCAAATGGAATAACAAAAGAAAATGCAACATTTGTAGTAATACCAACAATTATAAAAACAAAAGGAAAAGTGCAAGAACTATTTGGAAAAATGGAAGTATTTTATTTAGCTAATAAAAGCCAAAATTTATATTTTGCATTATTAGGAGACTGTTCTGAAAGTACTACAAAAGACGAAAAATTTGATAAAGAAGTAATAGAAGAAGGGCTAAGGCAAGTAACAATCTTAAACGAAAAATACTCACAAAATGGATTTCCGATATTCCACTTTATTTATAGAGAAAGGCAATACAATAAAAAAGAAGATAAATATCTAGGATGGGAAAGAAAAAGAGGATTACTTACACAATTTAATGAATATATCTTAAAAAATGAAAAAAATAAATTCAAAATAAACACAATAAATCAACAAGAATTACCAAAAATAAAATATGTAATAACATTAGATGCAGATACAGACTTGGTTTTAAATACTGCATTTGAACTAGTTGGAGCTATGTCACACATATTAAACAAACCAGAAATACAAAATGGAATAGTAACAAAAGGTCATGCATTAATGCAACCACGAGTAGGGATAAATTTAAATGTTAGTCATACAAATTTATTCACAAAAATCTTTGCAGGAGCTGGTGGAATAGATAATTATACAAATGCAATATCTGATATATATCAAGATAATTTTCAAGAAGGAATTTTTACAGGAAAGGGAATATATGATGTTGAAATATTTTCAAAAGTATTAAAACAAGAAATTCCAGAAAATACAGTACTTAGTCACGATTTATTAGAGGGAAGTTATTTAAGATGTGGATTAGCGTCAGATATAATGTTAATGGATGGATATCCTACTAAATATGCGAGTTTTATGAATAGGTTATCAAGATGGACAAGAGGAGATTGGCAAATTACAAGATGGCTAAAAAGCAAATTAAATGCACTTTCAAAATTCAAAATATTTGATAATTTAAGAAGAAGTTTATTTGAAATAGCAACAATAGTTTTGCTAGCATGGGGAATATGTACAAAAAGTCAATGGCTAGTATTAATATCACTTGGAGTTGTTATATATCCATTTGTATTAGAAATTTTAACATTGGCATTTTCAAGGAAAGAAGGAGAGAAAAAACAAAGAACATTTACACCACATATTGCAGGTGTAAAAGGTGCAATATATAGGGCAATTTTAACAGTAGGTTGTGTACCATATAAGGCATATGTAGAATTAAAAGCAATTTGTAAAACAATATATAGGGTAAATATTTCTCATAAACATTTGTTAGAATGGATGACTTCAGAAGATGCAGAAAAACAATCTAAAACTACATTTGAAAATTATTATAAAATGATGGCTATAAATGTAATATTCGGAATATTAGCAATTTTACTGGGTTTTGATAGATGGTTATTAACAATTATTGGAATTTTGTGGATAACTACTCCTTATATTATGTATAAAATAAGCAAAGTACCTGAAAATAACAAGAAAAAAATAGCGAAAGAAGATGAAATATATCTAAAAGAAATTGCACAAAGAACTTGGCAATTTTTTAAAGACTATTTAACAGCAGAAAACAATTATATGATTCCAGATAATTATCAAGAAGACAGAAAGCAAGTAGTAGTTCCAAGAACATCATCTACGAATATAGGACTTTCAATGTTAGCAATAATATCAAGTTATGACCTAGGATTTGAGGGATTAGAATCAAGTATAGATAGACTAAAAAAGCTAATAAATGTTGTATATGAACTTCCAAAATGGAATGGACACTTATATAATTGGTATAATATAAAAACCAAAAAACCATTAATTCCAAGATATATTTCAACAGTAGATAGTGGAAATTTAGTTGGATATATGTATACAACAAGGGCTTTTTTAGAGGGACTAGACAAAACAGATGAAGTAGAAGATTTGATAAATAAATTAACAGATATGATAGAAAATACAGATTTTAAAGTATTATATAATGAGGAGCAGAGGTTATTTTCAATAGGATTTAATATAGAAGAAAACAAATTAACAGATTCATATTATGACCTATTAGCATCAGAAGCAAGACAAGCAAGTTTAGTGGCAATAGCTAAAAATGATGTGCCATCAAAACATTGGAATAATTTAAGTAGAACATTAACAGTATTACGAAAATACAAAGGACTCATTTCATGGTCAGGAACAGCATTTGAATATTTAATGCCAAATATCAATATTCCAAGATATAAAGGAAGCTTATTAGACGAATCATGTAAATTTGCAATAATGAATCAAATTGAATATAGCCAAAAACTAGGAATACCTTGGGGAATATCAGAAGCGGCATTTAATTTAAAAGACCTACATTCAAATTATCAATATAAAGCATTTGGAATACCATGGTTAGGGCTAAAAAGAGGATTAGCAGATGAAATGGTAAGTGCGACTTATGGAAGCGTATTAGCAATAACAGATATGCCAACAGCAGTATTAAAGAATCTAAAAGAATTAGAAAAACAAGGAATGTATGATAAATATGGATTTTATGAATCAATAGATTACACACCAGAAAGACTTACAAAAGGTCAAAAATCAATACCTGTAAAAACATATATGGCACATCATCAAGCCTTGATACTACTATCTATAAACAACTTATTTAATAATCAAATATTTCAAAAAAGATTCATGAAAAATCCAGAAATAGAAGCAGTAAGTATTTTATTGCAAGAAAGAATGCCAGAAACATTTATAATAACAAAAGAATCAAAAGAAAAACCAGAAAAAATTAGATATCAAGATTACGAAAATTATACAGTAAGAGAATATAACAAAATAGATGAGAGAGTAATCAGAGGAAATGTAATAGGAAATGAAAAATATGTTGTGGCAATGAATCAGATAGGATGTGGAGTAAGTAAATTTGAAGAAAATTATATAAATAGGTTTAAAAGAACAGATGATTATAACCAAGGAATATTTTTCTATATAAAAGATATAAAAACAAATGAAATCTGGTCTGCAACAGATGATAATAATTGTGAGCAATTTACAGTTCAATTTATGCCAGACAGAAATCAATTTGAAAAAACAGAAGAAGAAATAAAAACAAAATTCAAAGTTACTGTTGATGCAAATGAACCTGTTGAAATACGAAGACTTGAAATTCAAAATAAAACACAAGAAGAAAAAATATTAGAAGTAACATCATATTTTGAGCCTGTACTTTCAAGAAAAGAGCAGGATTATGCACATCAAGCATTTAATAATCTATTTTTAGTATATGGATATGATGAAGAAAATGATTATTTGACAGTAAAAAGAAAGAAAAGAGAAAGTAATCAAAAAGAATTATATTTAATTGCAAAAATGCAAACAAATAGTGAAAAAATAGGAGAAACAGAATATGAAATAGACAGAGCAAAATTTACAGGAAGAAATAATTTTGGAATACCAAAAGCTGTTCAAAATTCAACTCCATTGTCTAAAAAAATAGGACTTACTACAGAAGGAATAGTTGCATTAAAAAATACAATCAAAATTCAGCCAGAACAAAAAATATATGTTGATTTAATATTATCAGTTGAATATGAAGAACAGCTAGCAATTCAAAATATAGAAAAATACAAAGTAATAGAAAATGTGGGCAGAGAATTTGAGATTGTAAAAGCTAAAACAGAAGCAGAATCAAGATATCTTGAAATTAAAGGTAAAGATATGGATGTATATCAAACGATATTATCATACATTTTGTTTGATAATCCGTTGAAAAACAATTCTAAATTGGCATACAAAACCTATGAACAAAAAGACTTATGGAAATATGGTATTTCTGGAGATTTGCCTATAATTACAGTTACAATAAAATATATAAATGATATTTATGTTATTAGGCAAATTATAAAAGCATATGAATTTTTTAGAACTAAAAATATTCAAGTTGAGTTGGTAATAATAGATGAAGAAAACTACAGTTACGAAAACTATATAAAAGATGAAATTGAAGGAGTTATTTTAAATTGCCATTTAGCATATATGAAAAACATCTATGGTGGGATTTTTGTACTTTCTAAAAGTGAGATAGATGTACAAGATTTAAATTTAATAAAATTTGTATCAAGTTTAGTAATTGATAGCCATTTAGGAAATCTACAAAATATCATTAAAGACATGGAAGAAGATGTATTAGACGAATATAGAATTGTTGAAAATACTTCTAAAATAACAGGAAAAGAAGATAATACAAAAGATATAGATGTTTTAAATAATATAAAAGAACCTAAATATTACAATGAATATGGAGCTTTTTCAGAAGATGGAAAAGAATATGTTATAAGAGTAAATAAAGAAAACAAATTGCCAACAACATGGAGCCATATAATAGCAAACGAAAAATTCGGTAGTGTAGTAACAGAAAGTGGCGGAGGATATACATGGTATAAAAATAGCAGATTAAATAGAATTACAAGTTGGCAAAACAGTGCATGTAGTAATATTCCATCAGAAATAATTTATTTAAAAGATGAAGAAAATGGACGTATATGGACACCGACTGCAATGCCTATATCAGATGACAAAAATTATAATGCAATATTTGGATTTGGATATGCTAAATATATTCATTCAAGTGATGAAATTATACAGGAATTAGAAGTATTTGTACCACAAGAAGAAAGTTGTAAAATTAATATTTTAACATTGAAAAACAATGCTCCTAAAAAGAAAAAAATAAAAATTCTATACTATGTAAAACCAGTAATAGGAGAAGATGAAATAAAATCAGACAGTTATATAAAACTTAAATATGAAGAAAATTCAAATATGGTAATTGCTAAAAATCTTTATAATGTTGATGAATTTAATGATACAATATATGTTTCTAGTAGTGAGAAAATTAAATCATTTACAGGAAATAAAAAAACATTTAATATAAATAATGTAAGACTTGATAATGATAATGGAATAGGTAAAAAGTCTTGTATAGCAATAGAATTAGAAATTGAAATAGAAAGTTTTTCTGATAAAAAAATATCTATAA
>ENA-OPSJ01001512-OPSJ01001512.1-human-gut-metagenome-genome-assembly--contig:-NODE-1512-length-17390-cov-3.091722_pt1 | contig 17390 bp, 10 predicted proteins | sample MGYA00241801_ERZ501893 | MGnify/ENA primary metagenome ERZ501893 (study PRJEB25962, sample SAMEA2042219) | human gut metagenome | biome: human gut; feature: human-associated habitat; material: faeces...
GAAGAGCATTCTGACTGATCGTAACATCTTCAGGCTGTCCGCCTTTTGCGCCAACCACCTTTAAACGTCTTCCGTCTGCCAGCTTTGTAACAGAAACCTGTGCACCCTCCGTCTTCTTGACATCCCAGTATGCAAGGCGGCCTGTTCCTTCCTGGAATTTTCCATTATAAATACAGTTACCGTCTGTCAGCACCTTCTTTGCAGCATACTGATCCAGTTCTTCCTGTGTCGGTGCTTTTTTCACTTTCACACTCACATTGCTGATATGCAGTGTTGCTGTGGAGTCCTTTGCCCCCATATTGAATTCCAGACGACTGTTTGCATCATCTGTATCATCCATTTTGTAGGTAAGTGTATATGTCTGCTTTTCTGTTGTGACTTTTACACTATCTTCCAGATAAGCCTTATAACTGCGGTTAGGTGCTTTTATTGCAATGCCAACCGCTCTGTCGGCAGATGCATATGCATCAAATGTTACCTCATAAGTGTATCCCTGTTTTGCAGGAAGCTTCGGCTGTACCAGCTGTACGGAATAGTCAGCCGTTCCCTGATCCTTTGTCGTGATCACCACTTCTTTATTCTTGATCACAGCTGCTGCATCTCCGCCGAGTGTTGTCAGAAACTGCCAGTTTTCCGTTCCGTCCAGTGCTTCGGCCTTTGCAAAATCACCGTTTGTGATATAATTTCCGTTCGCATCAGGTTCTTTGAACACATCCGGCTCTTTTTCAGGTGCCTGTACATCTTCATCATAACTATCTTTCTGGAAGATCTTTACATAATCAATGATGTATGCTGAAGAATTGATCTTCGTATTTTCATCCGGATATCCAACCCATGATCCACCAACTGCCAGATTTAAAATCGCATAAAACGGCTGATCAAACGGAGCCGGATATGCAACCGTTCCCTGTCCTTCTGTTGTAGAATACCAGTCATTTGCTTCATGATATTTCACACCGTCTACATACCATGTGATCTTACCCGGTTCCCAATCGCATGCAAACGTATGGTATTCATCTGTAAAGTTCCCGTTTTCCAGTGTATAAGTGCCCTGTTTTTCACTATGTGGATTACCATAGTGGATTGTTCCGTATAATTTATTATTTTCCTGTCCCATGACCTCCATGGCATCGATTTCACCGCATCTTGGCCACTGTCCATATAAGTTTTCGTCCGTTGGCATCATCCAGAACGCCGGCAGGAATCCTTTACCTGTCGGAACCTTTGCTCTTACTTCAAATAAGCCATATGTAAAATCATGCTTGCCCTGTGTATTGACACGTCCGGATGTGATCGTTTCAGTACCATCCGCATTTTTCTGACGGATCGGTCTTAAGATCAGATTTCCGTCTTCTACATAAATATTCTTTTCATCATCAACATAAGCCTGAGACTCTGCATTTACCCAGCCTGCATCGTGTGTTTCTACATTCCAGTCATTACGGTTAAGCTCTGTACCTTCAAAATTATCTGACCACATCAATGTATATTCATTGTCCGATACTGTTGGAATAGATGGCTTTGCATATGCCTCGGAATCGAAATCCGAATTATTTAATTGCAGATCCAGTTTCTGATTTGGATCATATGGATCCGGATCCTCAGTTGGTTTCGGCTCCTCACTTGGCTGCGGCTTTGGTGTTTCTGAAGGTTTATCGCTTGGTGCCGGTGCAGGTTTATCACTCGGTGCTGCTGTAGGAGCCTGACTCGGTGCTGCTGTCGGTGCTGCGGACGGTGTTTCTCCCGATGTCTGTCCTGCCTTCTTCACAGTGACCTTACAGGTTGCTTTCTTTGCATTGCCATCCTTGGAAGTTACTGTGATCACTGCTGTTCCTTCTGCTACAGCTGTAATTTTTCCCTTACTGTTTACCTTTGCCACAGCTTTATTACTGCTCTTGTAGGAAACCTTCTTAATCGTTGCTTTCTTCGGAGAAACTGTTGCCTTTACTACCGCTGTTTCCCCTTCTGTCAGACTGATCTCCTTCTGATTAAGCTTCACCTTTATTACAGGTGTTTTTACGACAACCTTGATCGTCGCCTTTTTCTTTTTGTCAGCCTTGCTTGTTACTGTAATGGTTGCTTTGCCGTTTTTCAACGCTTTCAGCTTTCCCTTTTTCGTTACCTTTACAATCTTCTCATTTGAAGATTTGTAGCTGACTGCTTTGGATACTTTTTTTCCGCTCGTTGTGACTTTCGTTTTCAGCGTAAAACTCTGCCCTTTCTTCATCACCAGCGTTTTGGTATCCGGCTTTGTGATTGCTACTTTTTTTACTGTTGCTTTTTTACCTGTCTTCGCTGTCGGTGCTGCCATAACGCCTGTTCCCATGGAGCCCATGACCATGACTAAAACAAGTAAAAATGCAAGTCCCCGTTTTAATTGCTTCATAACTTCCTCCTTATTCATTTTTGCTGTTTCGAGACATTGTGTAATGTCTTTTCTGTATTTATAGCAGTTAACCGAGCTTATATATATCGTTTTATTTACCTCTTTTATGTTTTTATGACATATGCTATACTAGGGATATGTTACCGGATGATACAGCCTGTAAAAGATACACAACTAGTTTTCCGGCAGAAGAAACTGCACCGTGGGAGGCATTATGAAATCCAAAGAAAATTTACAAAAAGAACAGCTTTATCGGGAATTTGTCCAGCGGGAAGAGAATCTGATCCATGCTCCATACAACCCGGAGCTCGAATTTTATTCCTGTATCAGAGAAGGGAATGTCGAAAAGATCAAAAAGCTGTGCAATGAACCGCTGACCGATAAAAAAGGATTGGGAAAACTTTCCGAAAACGAGCTGCAGCATTTTAAATACCACTTTGCCATTACAGCCGCACTGGCAGCCCGTTACTGCATAGAAGACGGTATGCCTCTTTCCAAAGCATACAGTATCAGCGATTTTTATATTCAAAAGGTAGATACGTGCAAAAGCAGACAGGATATCTCAGACCTGCATTTTTTAATGTGTGTGGATTATACGATCAGAATGAAAAATCTGCGAAAAAAGAAGATCTGTTCCCAGCCCGTGGCAAAATGCATTGATTACATCTGCGAAAGTCTGCATACACGTATCACACTGGATACACTGGCTGATCATGTCGGCTTAAATCCTTCCTATCTGTCACGTCTTTTCAAAGCAGAAACCGGGCAGACGATCAGTGCCTATATATCGGATAAGAAGGTGGAAACTGCCTGTAATATGCTGATATATTCGGAATATTCCCCGGTAGAAATTGCCACGATACTCTGCTTTCCAAATCAGAGTTATTTTACAAATGTTTTCAGAAAAAAAACAGGCATGACGCCCAAAAAGTATCAGCAGAAGCATTTCAGGAGTACACCGATCGGAGAGAAAATGTCTTATAATGACACCCCTTAAAGATAAGAGCGTATGAAGGTTTTTCCTTCATACGCTCCTGTTTTCGTTTGGATGCTTTATTTTTCTACCCGAGAAGCGCTTTGTCAGATGCAAATTCTTCACCGGATACTTCCTCAAACTTCTGCAGCAGATCTTCTACTGTCAGCTTTTTCTTTTCTTCGCCTGCGATATTTAAGATCACCTTACCGTTATTCATCATGATCAGGCGGTTTCCGTGTGCGATCGCATCACGCATATTGTGGGTAACCATCATGGCTGTCAGGTGGTTTTCTGTAATGATCTTATCTGTCAGGGCAAGTACCTTTGCAGCAGTCTTCGGATCCAGCGCTGCTGTATGCTCATCCAGAAGCAGTACCTTCGGCTTCTGCAGACTTGCCATCAGAAGAGTAACTGCCTGTCTCTGTCCGCCGGAAAGCAGCCCGACCTTAGAAGTCATACGATCCTCCAGTCCCAGATCCAGTTCCTTTAACAGCTCATGAAACTGTTCTTTTTCTGCCTTTGTGATACCCCAGCGGAGTCCTCTTTTCTGTCCACGTCTTGCAGCCAGTGCCAGATTTTCATCGATCTGCATGGTTGCGGTCGTTCCTGTCATCGGATCCTGGAATACACGTCCTAAGAAGGTAGCGCGCTTAAATTCAGGAAGCCCCGTCACATCTACGCCATCGATCAGGATAGAGCCTTCATCTACCGGCCATGTGCCTGCTACTGCATTCAGCATGGTAGACTTACCCGCACCGTTTCCGCCGATCACTGTAACGAAATCGCCCTCGTCCAGCTTGAGATCTACGCCGTTTAACGCATGCTTTTCATTGATGGTGCCAAGGTTGAAGGTTTTATGTACATTACGGATTTCTAACATTTATTTCCCCTCCTTACTGCCTGCTGCCATAGCAGCCGCTTTCTTTCCTGCTTTCTTAAAGGAGCTCTTACTCTGCCCTTTCAGATAAGGAACAGCGAGGAAGATTGCTACGATGATCGCGGTAAACAGCTTCAGATCCTCACTTGGCATCTTCAGCCAGAGAACAATACCGATAACGATATAGTAAATAATACCGCCGATCACCACAAAGGTAAGACGTCCCTTGAAGTCCATACGCTTACCGAGGATCGCATCACCTAATACTTCACCAATGATAACTGCCGCAAGACCGATAACGATACCACCACGTCCCATGTTGACATCGGCAAAACCGGAATACTGGGAAAGCAGTCCGCCGGACATTGCAACGATCGCATTGGAAAGTGCAAGACCGATCAGCTTCATATTGTCGATATTGATACCCTGTGCTTTACTCATTGCCGGGTTACAGCCTGTCGCACGAATGGCAGACCCCTGTTCCGTACCGAAATACCAGTATAAAAGCGCGATCAGTACAACCGAAAAGAGCAGACCGACGATAATCGCTTTCGTCAGGTTACGGGAAGACAGGATCAATGTGTATTTATCAATGCTGAGTGCCTGATTGGCATGACGATCCATGATATTCAGATTCACGGAGTACAGTGCGATCTGTGTCAGAATACCTGCAAGGATCGGCGGAATACCGAGCTTTGTATGTAAAAGTCCTGTACAAAGTCCTGCCAAAAGTCCTGCCAGTGATGCACATAAAAGTGAGATCCAGATGTTATGTCCTGTGATCGTCATCATAACGGTCACCGCACCGCCTGTTGCAAAAGAACCGTCTACGGTAAGATCCGCAAAATCCAGCAGACGGAATGTGATGTACACGCCGAGTGCCATAATACCCCATATCAGCCCCTGCGCCACATTGCCCGGAAGTGCATTGCCAAATGCCGCCGGGTTAAGTGATGTAAAATATTGAATCATAGTTACCTCCCTGGTTGTTTCTTTCCTCATCAGACTCGAAAATCCTGCCAGCTTCGCTGTCAGACGTGCTTCGCACTCTTTGATTTTCTCGTTGTACGTTCGGGCGAAACCAAATGTCAGCTTCGCTGCCGCTTGGTTTCTTTCCTCACTACAAAAGCAGAGAAAAGGTCACTACGACCCTTTCTCTGCATATCTTACCAATCAGATATTATTCTGCAGTAATTTCTGTATATCCGTCCGGAACAGTAATGCCGAGTTTGTCTGCACGGTCTTTGATATATTCTTTTGTAAAGTTCGGAGCGGACTGTACTTCCATTGTAGAAATATCAGCACCGTTTACAAGAATGTCATATGCCATTTCACCAGTCTTGTAACCAAGGTCATAGTAGCTGATGGAAAGTGTTGCAACACCACAACCCTTAGCGATACCTTCCTCACCTGCGAAGATCGGAACACCTGCAGGATCTGCTACGTTGTTGATCGCTTCTGTACAGGATGCTGCTGTGTTATCTGTCGGGATGTAGATCAGATCTGAATTATCGCATGCACTCTGTGTAACTGCTGCAACGTCGTTGGAATCAGAGAATGTATACTCTGTTACTGTGTAACCTTTCTCTTCCAGATATCCTTTGATCGTTGTTGACTGATAAATACTGTTTGGCTCAGATGAGCAGTATAAAATACCTACATTTTTTGTATCCGGGAATAATTCAGCGATGCAGTCTGCCTGTCCGTCAAGCGGAGCAAGGTCTGTTGTACCGGAAATGTTCTTTCCTGTTGTACCTGTCCAGTCATCTACACCAAGTGCTGTACCGTAGTCTGTGATGGATGTACCAAGTACCGGGATTGTATCTGTAGCTGCAACTGCTGCCTGCAGAGCTGCTGTTGCATTACCAAGGATCAGATCATAGTCGTTTGTAACGAATGTTGTACAGATGGTAGAACAGGTAGGTGCATCACCTGCTGCGTTCTGCTCGTCGAATGTAACCTTATCGCCAAGCTTATCTGTTAATGCTGTCTTGAAACCTTCTGTAGCTGCATCCAGCGCTTCATGCTGTACAAGCTGGCAGATACCAACTGTATAAGTCTTGTCTGAATCTGCGCTTGCATCTGCAGCGTCTGTACTTGCATCAGATGCGTCTGTAGCTTCATCTGCAGTATCTGTTGTTTCTGTAGCATCTGTTGTTTCTGTAGTGTCTGTTGCTGTATCTGCTGTAGAACCACAACCGATCAGTGACATTGTCATGGCTGCTGCAAGCAGAACAGAAAGCATTTTCTTCTTCATAATATATCTCCTCCTTATTGTACACCTACACTTTAACGCGTCAATGTAATGTACCAGCTAGGTACGATTATAGGCGTATCCGGTAAAAAAGTCAATAAAAAATCCCGATAACAGCCATCGATTATTTCAATCGTTCTTCCGGTTATTATCGGGATTGGAAATATAGGACAAGCTATAACCTGCTGCGCAGGTTACCCGGTCGCACATTTACTGGATATATATGTTACAGGCTATAATCTGCTGCGCAGGTTACCCGGTCGCACATTTGCTGGATATATATGTTACAGGCTATAACCTGCTACGCAGGTTATTTAGTCATGCATCTTCGATGCATGGCAAGCGTTCATCTGATCGATGTAGCTCTGCAGCTTTTCATGGGTCATTGTGCCATCCATGAAGCTGATGACAGCTCTGACCGGCAGATAGCCCATCATGGCTTCCTGCATCTCTTCTGCCGCCGCGCCAAGACCTTCTCCTTCTGTCGTATTCACATCATTCATGATACATGCATCCAGAATATCTTTCAGGAACGGCTTTGCAAGCGGATCCTTCATGATATCGCCGATCGTTGTATTCAAGTGATATTTCTTAAATACTTCTACCGTAGACTCTACATATACGGTCTTTTGGCAGACGATATTTCTGGAGGACTGTCCGATCAGGATATCAAATTCGCCTGATTCCACATGCCAGTCATGCAGGTCTGTATTAAAGTAAGCAAAAGCTCTCTTGGATAAGCTGAAGGTAACTGTCTTTGTCTCACCCGGTGCAAGCTCGATCTTGGCAAACTCCTTCAGTTCTTTGACAGGACGGATCACTGTGCTTTCTTTGTCGGCCACATAAAGCTGTACCACTTCTTTGCCTGCCATCTTTCCGGTATTTGTCACGTCAACGGAAACCGTCAGTGTGTCGGTATCGTACATTTTTTCTTTATCCAGCTTCATATTGGAATAAGCAAAGGTCGTGTAGCTCAGTCCGTGTCCGAACGGGAACAGCACATCCATATTCTTCTTGTCATAATAACGATAGCCTACAAAGATTCCTTCCCTGTATTCCACAACATCGCCTTCCCCGATGTAGTACAGGTAGGACGGATTGTCGGAAAGCTTCAGCGGGAATGTCTCAGCCAGCTTTGCGCTTGGATTGACACGTCCGAACAGGATATCCACGATCGCACCGCCGACTGCCTGTCCGCCGAGATAAGCTTCCACAATGCCCTTTACGTCATTTACCCATGGCATTTCAACCGGAGAACCGTTGTGCAGTACAACAACTGTGTTCGGCTGTACCTTTGCCACTTCTTCGATCAGTTTATTCTGACAGTCCGGCATTCTCATATGTGTTCTGTCAAAGCCTTCGGATTCAAATGCATCCGGAAGTCCTGCAAAGATGACTGCTGTCTTTGCTTTTTTCGCAGCTTCCACTGCTTCTGCGATCAGCTTTTCATCGATCACATCTTCTGCATCATCGTAGCCCTGTGCATACGTGATATTTGCCATACCTGCCACCATATCCATGGCACTGTCTACCTTATGGGAATTGATGTGGCTGCTGCCGCCGCCCTGGAATCTCGGCTTCTTTGCAAATTTACCGATGAACGCGATCTCGTCTGTTTCGGAAAGCGGAAGGATACCATCATTTTTCAGAAGCACGATGGACTCCTCTGCTACCTTTCTTGCCATTTCATGATCCTTGTCGCGGTCAAATACAGCCGCTTCATCACGATTTTCCACAAAACGGTATACAATATTCAAAATCCTTTCCACTGCTTTATCCAGCACTGCCTCATCCAGCCTGCCTTCCCTGACTGCCTTGACGATCAGGGCATCATTGACGCCGTGGGAAGCGGGCATTTCCAGATCCAGTCCAGCCTTGACACCTTCTACTCTGTCGTTGACTGCGCCCCAGTCACTGACTACATAACCGTCAAAGCCCCATTCATCACGCAGGATGTCTGTCAGAAGCTGCTTGTTCTCCGCTGCATATGTTCCGTTGATCCGGTTGTAGGAGCACATCACTGTCCATGGCTTTGCATGCTTTACCGCACCTTCAAAAGCTGCCAGATAGATTTCCCGCATGGTGCGCTCATCGATCCGGGAATCGGAGGACATACGTCTTGTTTCCTGATTATTTGCCATAAAATGCTTGATGGAAGTACCGACATGCCTGCTCTGTACTCCATTGATCTGGCTTGTCGCGATCTCTGTTGCCAGATACGGATCTTCTGAATAATATTCAAAGTTTCTGCCGCAGAGTGGAGAACGCTTGATGTTGACAGCAGGCCCTAAAATAACGCTGACATCCTCTGCCTGACATTCCTGTCCGAGCGTCTGTCCCATGCTGTAAAGAAGATCTCTGTTAAAGCTTGCCGCCGTTCCGCAGGCTGTCGGGAAGCAGACTGCCTTGATACTGTCATTAATACCAAGATGATCCCCGCTCTGATCCTGCTTTCTGAGTCCGTGAGGGCCATCTGATACCATACTTCTCGGAACGCCGAGTCTCTCCACTGCTTTTGTGTGCCAGAAGTCGTCGCCTGAGCACATAGCTGCTTTTTCTTCCAGTGTCATCTGTGAAATGATTTCTTTTAACTGTTCTGCTGTCATTTGTTTTCTCCTTTTCGTTGTTTTATTTACGACTTTTCTATGCTGTTCTCTATCATTATTTTATCACATCAGCAATGTTTATCCTATATTCTTTTTTGACCTGTCATTAAAACGATATTGATACCCCGCTCTGATCAGAGGGCAACGCATGACACGATCCAGTACGATGAACTTATCTGCCTGTACAACGGTACGCATTCTGTGGGCAATGACCATAACGGTCTTACCACCGATCAGGGCAGATAATGCAGCCTGTACCTTTGTTTCGTTTTCCGCATCTAAAGAAGCGGTAGCTTCATCCAACAGGATGATCGGTGCATCCTTCAAAAAGGCTCTGGCAATGGAAATACGCTGTCTTTCTCCACCGGAAAGCTCCGAGCCGTTTTCACCGATCCGCGTCTGCATGCCATCCGGCAGTTTTTCAGCAAATTCCGGTACATTGGCACGTTTTGCCGCTTCCATGACCTCCGCATCTGTTGCATCCTTCTTACCGACACGGATATTTTCCATGATCGTATTATCAAACAATGTTACATCCTGAAAGACGATGGAATATAAGGATAACAAAGCTTCCGGATCTGTCTCTTTCACATTCATACCGCCGACCGTGATACGTCCGCCGGTCGGATCCCAGAAACGGGCAGCCAGTCTTGATACCGTTGTCTTACCACAACCGGATGGACCGACAAGTGCTGTTACCTCCCCCTGTTTTGCCGTAAAGGAAACATCACAAAGCACCTGCTCGCCTGTTTCATAAGCAAAGCTGACGTGATCAAATGTGATATCACAGCCCCGGTTGGTCAGTTCCCTGCGGCCTGTCATTTCATAACCTTCCGAAATCTCATTCATACGTTCCACATTGACGGTCAGTGCATTTAAGGCTGCAAGGTTCATCAGAGAACCGTTCAGCGGCTCATAAATACGGGATACGATGATCAAAAATGCAAAGAAGGTGATCACATCGATCTCGCCCTTTGTCAGAAGAGAACCACCGACAAGTGCCACGCAGGCAATGCCGAATTTCAGCAGAAGCTGACCGGAATTGACGATCATACCGGATAAAAGCTCATGCTGCATTGTTACCTTTTCTGTCAGGTCGATCTTTTCAAATAAGCCCTGCAGATATCCCTTCTGGGAATTTGTGCTCTTTAAATCCTTGGAGCACTCGATAAATTCCTGAATACCATCCGCAACTGCCAGTTTTTTCTCAGTCAGATTTTTCCCGCTTCTGACCTGGATATTTTTGGAACCGAATACGATCCAGATCGCAAACGGTAACATCCAAAGTGCTGCCAGTGCCAGCTTCCACTGGAAGAACAGCAGACCGACCGCAATGATGATCGTGGAAAATACAGCCCCGTAAAACTGTGAAAACTGATGAGAGTACGCATGCTCTAAGGCTGCCACATCCCCTAAGATAACGGTTGTCAGATCTGCGCTGTCCTTCTGGTCAAAGAAGGATAATGGCATTCTTCTGAGCTTCTCTGCCAGAGAGATACGTTTATTACCGGATTCCTTGTACATGGCAAAGAAGGTTGCATTATACTGCAGGTAATATAAAACGCCGAGCAGTGCGATCGTCAGGATACTGCCGATGATCAGCACCCGGGCATGGGAAAACGGTGCATCCTTTAAAATGTCCTCTGCCAGAACATATAACAGACCGGTTGGAAGCATGAGTGCAATATTGACCAGAATACAGATGCACACGGATTTTATCATATCCTTTGCACCCTGCTTGGATACGGCATAATTTTTCATTAGTTTTTCTATCATTTTCTGCCACCTACCTTCCAGCGGATTGAAGTCTGATAATCATTCCACATCTTCCCGTAAAGACCATTTGCTTCCAGAAGTGCTTCATGCTTTCCTGCTTCTTTTATCTTGCCGTTTTCAAATACATAGATCGTATCAGCGTTCTTGACCGTGGTCAGTCTGTGGGCGATCATGATAACTGTCTTGCCGACTGCCATTTCTTCAAAGGCTTTCTGGACAAGCACTTCATTTTCAGGATCTGCATATGCAGTTGCCTCATCTAAGATAATGACCGGTGCATCCTGCAGGATGATCCTTGCGATCGCGATTCTCTGCTGTTCACCGCCGGATAAGTAGATACCATCCGTTCCGATCACCGTTTCGATTCCCTGCGGCAGTTTTGCCAGAATATCGTCACACTGTGCTTTGTGCAGTGCTGCAAGCACTTCTTCATCCGTCGCATTCTTTTTCCCCATGCGCACGTTATCGGCGATCGTACCGGCTAACAGTCTGCTGTTCTGGAATACATAGGAGATCGTACCCACTCTTTCCTCCTGCGCGATATCCCGGATATCAACATCACCGATCCGTACCTGCCCGCTCGTCGCATCGTAAAACCTGGCGATCAGACCTGCGGCTGTACTTTTTCCACTGCCGGAAGGACCGACAAAGGCTGTTACCTTTCCCGCCGGGATCTGCAGGCTGATATGAGAGACAGCATCCGGTAACTCTTTCCGGTAACGGAAGCTGACGTCATCAAAGCAGATCGCATATTCCTGCGGATGCTTTGTCTGTGCCGGCTCCGAAAGCGGCTCGATCGCCATGATCTCATTAAAACGGGCGATCGCATCTTCTACCTTCATGGATTCCTCTCCCATGAACATGATCTTGGTCAGTGTTGTGGCAATGACCGGTGTAAAGATCACATAAAATACGAAGTTCAGTAAAATGTTAAACGTCACATGATCGCCGCGATACAGGATCAGTGTCAGTACGATCAAAAATGCAAATGTGCTGTTTACGATCATCTGATAGCAGACCATTGGCATACGCATTTCTTTTGTGTAATTGATGCAGAATTTATAATAGCTGTTGATCGATGCTTTGAATCTGGAGAAACTATGTACTGTCTGGGAGAATGTCTTTACGACATTGATACCTCTGACATATTCCACTGCTTCATTATTCATATTTTCCAGTGCAGTCTGATAATGCTTCATATCCTCCTGCATCTGTTTGCCGGTCATTTTTGTCATGCCTGCCAGACTCAGTACAACCGGGATCAGACAGACCAGTCCGAACCGCCAGTTAAATACAAACAATAATAGAATCATCGCCACCGGCGTGATATAAGCCCCGACAAGATCCGGGAGCTGATGTGCCAGATATACCTCTGTTGTTGCTGCGGAATCATTGATGATCCTGCGGATCCTGCCTGATCCAAGCTCATCGGCAAATCCGATCGGCAGCTTTGCAATATGGGCAAGCAGCTGCTTTCTGATATTCGTTGCCACGCGGAACGCACTTGCATGGGAACACATCAGTGCTGCAAAATAAAGCAGCATGGAAACTGCTGCAGCAAGCACCGCAAACCATCCGTTACTTGCAATATGTGTTGCTTCTTTAAAATTGGGCGCAGCTTCGATCACTTCTTTGATGATGCGGAATAAAAACACATAGGTCAGAAGTGCTGCTATTGCACTGAGCCCGGAAAATACCCAGGAAAAATAAGTGCAATACTTGTGTCCGCCTGCATATCGCATCAGGACACTAAGCGCGCTCTCTTCTTTCTTCTTCTCCATAACCTCTCTCCTCCTTATGGTTCCTTTCTCGCTCCATCATAAGGGCTTTATTCTTCTATTTCTACTCCAAGCAGGGTCAAATGCTCCATTCGTTCACTGGATTTTTTATATTCCCGCGGACTGCAGCCCACAACCGAACGGAAAGCCGCGGCAAACTTGCTCGGATTGTCGTAACCGAGCATTCCTGCGATCTCTGCCATGCTGTACTGTGTTTCTTCTATGTAATGGATCGCCTTGTGCATCTTATAATGCTTGACAAATGTATAATAAGGTTTTCCGTATATTTCACTGAAACAGCTCTGAAACGTCGTCTGTCCGATCCCATACTTTTGCACAAGCTGCGGAACAGAAAAGCGGCGGTCCGGATGAGAAACAACCTCTTTGTGGATCGCACGCACCTTATCATAATCCTGCTGCCTGTAATAGCGTTTCTGCGCCTTTTCCTCCTCCGGTGTTACCATACGGATCAATAGCAGCAGTTCCAATATCTTTAATTTCAGATAATACGTTTCCACCTTTGGATCTACCTGATACATTTCATTCAGAATATGATTGATCTCCGGCAGAGAGCGGATGAACATGGCACCGTTTTCCCTGCGGATCTGCCATCCGAGAAAATCAATCTGCTCGACCGCCTCCGGGAACACATCCTTTAAATATGCCTTTGCCGGCTCAGGATCGATCAGGATTTCCACACCTGCATAAAAGCCCAGCGGAAATTCCGGATTTTCCCGGATGACGCCGACCAGATTTGCCTCCATTTCTCCCTCGCCAAGGTACACCTGCCTGCCATTTACCTTACAGCCGAAGCGTCCCCGTCTGCAGTGATTGATCTCGATCATCTTTTTGGTATCTTCGTTATAATCGGCCTCTACCGCTTCCTGCGAATGAAAATTATTGTATACAAAGTACACGCCGGGCATGATCGGATGGAACACCATGGAGCTTTTTTCTCCGTTTTCTTCATTTCTTGACAGGATCGTCATAGATGGCGCACTTGCCCGGTCAAACCCTTTGCTGTGTAATTCATCAATGATCTTCATATCTTTTTCTCCCTTATAGAGCTGCTTTATTCATCCTTCTGCCACAAGAGCTTTAACAGTGCTTTCTTTCTGGAAAGAAGCAACATTGCCAGCAGATAGGAAAGCAGCACATAGCCAAAACTGATCCCGATCGTAGAAGCCTTCACAGGCAGGCTCATCAGTCTTCCCGATGACTGCATGGCTGACAGGATCATCGAGTAAGCCGTCGCATACCCAAGCGGAACGCCCAGAAGAAATCCAAGTGGCACCAGAATATAATTGGCGCGGAAAATAAATGTCCTGATCTCTCTGTCCGTATAACCTAAGATAGCAAGCATTGAAACATTTCTTTTGTTTTCCTCCAGTATCATACCGGCCAGCATGCTTGTCACCAGAATACAGATCAGTGCGCCAAGCACCTTTAAAAGCTTCAGCACGATCCCTGCTGTACTTGCCAGATTTTTTGCCTGCTCGATATAATCCGCCACGGAAGCGGATTTACTGAGCATTTCACCCGGAATGTCCAGTTTTTCTCTGCTGATGATGACATTGTACTGCTCAACCGGTCTGTCCAGCAGCTTTGCCACATTTTCCTTGGAGGTCAGGACAAGTGCCATCACATCATTATCCAGAATATCCGTTATTTCGATCGTCGACTCCTGCAGCGTGACCGTATCATAAAAGGTAAAGCTGTCTCCCGGCGATATGTGATAACGCTTTGCTGCCGCATTCGTTATATAATACTTTCCGTATTCGATCGGCTTACCGGAACAAAGTTTTGCGGAAAGGACGTCATTTTCCTCCTCATAGCCGATCATATTAAATCGGGAGTCATCCACCTTCGCACCGAAGCTGATATCAAAAACAGCCGATCCGCCATACGGATTTTCCGTCTGGAAGCTCTTAAATCCATATTCATACTGACCGCCCATCATCGCATCCGGCATTTTTACTTCGATCAGATTATCATAAGAATCCTGAAACGAACCGCCCAGCACTACGACAAGTGTTGCAACGGCAATACCGATGACCATTGTCAGACTTCTTGCCTTGTTCAGCCAGATGGAACGCACCGTATAGATCCAGCCGGTGCTGCGATTACTGTTTCTGCATATGCGGGCTTTTTTCTCCTTCTTCTGCTCACGCAGAAGCGGAACAATATCACTTTTCAGGCAGGCTGACAGCACCAGATAAGACACCAGCCCATAAACAACAACTGGAATCAGCACCGCAACAAGCAGCGTAAGCCAAGGCATTTTTACCGTATAATCAAGATACTCACCACCCCCGAAATAAAAGCCGCAAAATGCTTTGGAAAACGGAATGCTGCAAAGAATGCCCAAAATATCTCCACCGATCGCAGGGATCATACCAAACAACATATAATGGCGGATGAGTTCCTGTTTGCGATACCCAAGTGTCATCAGTACCGCAATGATCTTTCCCTCTCTTTTGACCATTCTCGATAAGACCATGGCAATGATCACAACAACGAGCAGCATAATGATCGGACTGTACAGGGAAAATTCCGCCGTCAGATCATCCGCTTCGTGAAAGATCAGGCTGATCCTTGTATTACTTTCTTTTTCAATGTATTCCGTTGTTTTATACATATCGTAAACTGCCTTGCGGAAATCCTGTTCCTTTGCCTTATCCTCATAACGCACTGCATAGTATGTGATCGGAACCACCAGCTTTTCCATTGCCTGCTTTGTGATGATCCCAATGCCAAAACCATCCTGATCCGGCATAGACTCTGTCAGATCGTAGAGCATGATCGCATAGTCCGATTTATTACAAAGACCGGATACATGAAATTTCTGACCCAAGATCGTAATCTCATCCCCGACTGCAATCCCGTTTGCTTTTGCATAGTGGTAGGTAACCATGATATCCGTATCGGATTGCAGATCCTCTCCTTCCAATACAGAAGCAAGATCCAGCTTTTCCATCTGTGTAAAAATACGCAGCTTTGTATCCTGATACGTCAGATCTGTGTAGTGCTGTTGTTCCAGCACAACCTCGTACTGTTCCTCCAGTGCCCGGATATCCGCCTCTGTCAAAGGTGTCTCTGTTTTGAATTCACCGTCCTCGATCCGGTTCTGTGCAAAAAATCGCTCAAATCTGTCATATAATGTATTGCTGACCGCAAAGGCTCCTACCAGAAGCATGATGGTAATTGCCGTTAAAACAGTGCCTGTCAGATAAAAGGAAATATTTTTCCCGATACTTCTTCGTACTCTTTTTTGTAATGTCATCAGATTTCCAGCTCCTCTACCTTTTTCTTTTGCTGTTTCAGATTACTGATGATCTGCCCGTCATGGATCCGGACAACACGATCTGCCATCTGCGCAATTCCCTCATTATGTGTGATCATAACGATCGTTGTATGATATGCTTCATTCACCTCCGCCAGCATGCGTAATACCTCCCTGGAAGAAACAGAATCGAGTGCTCCCGTTGGTTCATCACAAAGTAAAATCTCAGGCTTTTTAGCAATCGCTCTAGCTATAGATACCCTTTGTTGTTCACCACCACTTAGGTTTGAAGGGAAGTTATTAATTCTATCTTTTAGTCCTACCATTTCTAATGCTGTTTGAGGATTAATTGAATTGCTAACATGGTTTGATGATAACATAACATTTTCAAGAGCGGTTAAATTAGGCATCAAATTATAAAATTGAAAAACAAATCCAACATTATTTCTTCTAAACAATGCCATTTCTTTTTCGTTAAGAGTCGTAATTTCTCTTCCATTTACTCGATATGATCCACTCGTGGCAAAATCCATACCACCCAATATATTTAGTAACGTTGATTTTCCAGCTCCACTTGCGCCAAGAATTACAACCAATTCATTTTTTTCTAGTGTAAAAGATATGTGATTTAAAGCAGTTATTTTTGTTTCTTTTGTACCATAATCTTTACATATATCATTTAATTCAATAAATGCCATTTAGGTTATCTCCTTTCACAAATATATTTATAATATACCATATTTTCTGTTTTTATCAAATTGGATTGCTTATAAACCTATTTGCTTTTTATTTAAAAAAGACCTTGTATATTATACAAAGTCTTAAAACGTCTTTATTCATCATTATCTGATTCAGTATATTTACTTAATTCTAAATATTCGCGATAACTATCTTTAGCATTTTTTTCTTTTTGAGGTTTTTTAGTAATTACTTCATTTTCATCTTTTTTCTTTTGTTCAAACTCATCACGTTCATTTTTAATTATCGTAAACTCTTTTACTAATCTTGAAACGTTTTTGTTTTTAATATTATTTACAATTACTAACATTGTTTCTTCTTTAACATCAGTATTAAATGTTGCGGTTAGAATCATTATAATTTGATCAATTATTGGTAATACAATACTTAATTCATCAATTCCTTCATCAATACAATAAGTTAACATTTTTTTAGCTTTTTTTGAATTTTTCAATAAATGTTTAATTTCTTTCTTAGTAACTTTTTTATCCTTTAATACTTTATCGACTGACTTATCAAGATTATTAATTTTTTGTTTAGTCCAATCTAGTTTATTAAGATGTTTTTTTAAAGCAAATGTTACTACTATTACAATAATACATATAACAAATAAATATGGTAAAACAAGTTTGACCACTTCTTTGAGATTAAAATTAGTGGCATCAAAATTTAACTCAACAGTTTCGCCATTTATATTGGCATTAATTGAATATTTA
>ENA-OPSJ01001520-OPSJ01001520.1-human-gut-metagenome-genome-assembly--contig:-NODE-1520-length-17346-cov-2.594818_pt1 | contig 17346 bp, 19 predicted proteins | sample MGYA00241801_ERZ501893 | MGnify/ENA primary metagenome ERZ501893 (study PRJEB25962, sample SAMEA2042219) | human gut metagenome | biome: human gut; feature: human-associated habitat; material: faeces...
CTATGACGAGCATTACGCAGGTTCTGAAGAAGCAGGTTCTGTAGCATCTCATGATTTTGTGGAGCGTGGTATCACCAGAACACTGGAAGAAGTACCAAAGGAAAAAGTTATCAATGCGGTTCCGTTCTATACCAGATTCTGGAAGACAGATCCAGATGGAACAGTATCCAGTGAAGCTCTTGGTATGAACGCTGCTGATGAGAAGGTTGCCAATAATAATGCGGAAAAGGTATGGGATGATACTACGAAGCAGTATTATGTGGAGATCGATTATAATGGAAGTCTTTATCAGATGTGGATGGAAGAAGAGACTTCGATTGAAGATAAGATGCAACTCATCAAACAGTATGATCTGGCAGGCGTTGCCTCCTGGAGACTGGGGTATGAGAGAGCCAGCATCTGGGATGTAATTCTGAAATATGTAAATTAGTGTTCGGTGACGTATGTGGAACAGATCGGAGTAACCACTGAATAGTTAGATATGCCGCTGCATAGACTTGAACAAAGACTATGCGGCGGTTTTTATTTTGGAAAGAAAAAAACTGGAACTGATCATGTCGGTACTGATGATTTTATGTGCATTTGCACTGGCAGAGAGAGGATGGCAGCAGACACTTGGAGAACATGTTACCGGAAATAGCGGTAAAAAATGTGTGGTCATTGATGCCGGACACGGGGGAAATGATCCAGGGAAGATCGGGGTGGATGATTCAGGGAAAAGGATCTCAATCTGGTCATTGCAGATAAAGTAAAGAGAATCCTGGAGCAGCAGGATATCGATGTGATCATGACAAGAGAGACGGATACGGGACTGTATGAGGAAGATGCATCCAACAAAAAAGTACAGGATCTGAAAAAACGGGTCAGTATCATCAATGAAAATCAGCCGGACTGCGTGATCAGCATCCATCAGAACAGTTACCATGAGGAATATGTTCATGGGGCGCAGGTATTTTATTATGGAACATCAGAACCGGGAAAAGCACTGGCGGAATTGATACAGAAAAAGATGATCGATTATGTGGATCCGGAGAATCGGCGTCAGGCAAAGGCAAATGAAAGCTATTATATCCTGAAAAAAACAAATGTGCCCATCGCCATTGTAGAATGCGGATTCCTGTCTAACTGGGAGGAAGCGAAAAAATTGCAGGATCCCGGGTATCAGAATAAAATCGCATGGGCAGTGGTTATGGGCATGATCAGCTATATGAATCAGTGATGATTACAGCATTGCAAAACCTTTGGACTTCAGGCAGCACTCTACTTCATAGATATCATCGGTGTAGAGTACCATGATCGGCTTGCCGGAATCACGGTTGAAGGACAGATAAATGTACTCTGCACTTACATTGCTGTCGGAAAGGGCTTTCAGAAGCTCGTTCAGATTACCGACTTCATCGGCTACTTCGACACCGAGGACATCAATGAGTTTGCACAGATAGTCTGCTTCTTTCAAGGAAGCGAGGGCTTTTTCCGGATCGGATACGATCATACGGATCACACCATACTCAGTGCCGTCATTAATGACGGATCCTAAGATGTTGATGCCCTGCTCAGCAAGAATACCGGTGATGTGCTGAACGGTTCCTTTCTTGTTCTCTGCATATATAGAAAGCTGTTTTAACATGGGTTAAGATCTCCTTTTTGCGTAAGTTATTATTCTGAGCTAACATACATTGTAGCAAATTAACGGATGGCGGGCAATGGGAACATTGATTTTTTTTGTCTGGAATGCTACACTGATAAAAGTGAGGTGAACACATTGCAGACAGAAGTTATCAAAATAGATAGAGAGAATATGGATCTGGATGCGCTGAAAAGGGCGGGTGAGATCCTGAAAAGCGGAGGACTTGTGGCATTTCCGACAGAGACAGTCTACGGACTGGGGGCAAATGCGCTTGATGAGGAGGCAGCGAAAAAGACCTATGCAGCAAAAGGACGCCCGTCAGACAACCCGCTTATCGTCCATATTGCGAGACTGGAGGATCTGGGTGCGATCGTTGAATCTGTACCACTTATTGTAGATGAGATCGCGGCACATTTCTGGCCAGGGCCACTTACGATGATTTTCAATAAGAACGAAAAAGTTCCGCTAGGAACAACCGGTGGTCTGGAAACGGTCGCTGTGCGTATGCCGGATGATGAGATTGCCCGTGAGCTGATTCTTGCAGGAGGCGGATATGTATCAGCACCAAGTGCCAACACATCCGGAAGACCGAGCCCGACGACAGCACAGCATGTGGCAGAGGATTTAAGTGGCAAGATCGAGATGATCCTGGATGGAGGAAGTGTAGATATCGGAGTAGAGTCTACGATTCTGGATATGACGGTGACTCCACCGATGATTCTGAGACCGGGAGCGATCACAAAAGAGATGTTAAGTGAAGTGATCGGTGAGGTGGCTGTGGATGAAACTTTGATTTCAGAGAACAGCACAAAAGCACCGAAAGCACCGGGAATGAAGTACCGTCACTACGCGCCGAAGGCAGAGATGATCATTGTTGACGGAGAGCCTGAAGAGGCTGTTCGGGCGATCAAGCAGATTGCTTACGAGCAGGTAAGACTTGGATATAAGGTGGGGATCATTGCGTCTAATGAATCGGTTGATCAGTATACGACCGGTGTAGTAAAATGCATAGGTTCCCGTGTGAATGAAAAGACGGTTGCGAGAAACCTTTATAAAGTTCTACGTGAATTTGATGAAGAGGAAGTTGATTACATTTACAGTGAAGCATTTCCGGAGGCAGGTATCGGAACTGCGATCATGAACCGGCTGGGCAAAGCAGCAGGACATCATGTACTGCAGGCATCTGAGATCACGAAGCTTCAGGATTACCGCAGGATTGTATTTGTGAGCAACAGCGCGAACTGTCGTGCTCCGATCGCAGCAGCAATTCTGAAAAAGCAGCCGCTTTTCCAGGAATACGAGGTGTGTGCGAGAGGACTTGTGGTTCTCTTCCCGGAGCCACTGAATCCGAGAGCAGAAGAACTTCTGGCGAGACATCATATTGAGACAGAAGGATATGAGACTGTTGCATTATCAGAAGAGGAATTTGGGGAAGATACGCTTGTTCTGGCAATGCAGGACAGTATCAAACAAAAGATACAGAATGATTATCCGGGAAAAGGACAGGTTTATACACTATGTGAATTTGTAAATGGAAGCAAAGAGATTCCGTCTGTATATGGTCAGACACAGGAACAGTATGAGCAGATGTATGAGCTGATCCAGGGGTATGTCAAAAAACTTGCCAATAAGTTAAACGAGGAGGCAAAAAACAAATGTCAAATGTACACGTAATGGATCATCCGCTGATTCAGCACAAAATCGGGATTATCAGAAGAGAGGAAACAGGTTCAAAGGATTTCAGAATGATGATCGGTGAGATCGCAATGCTGATGTGCTATGAGGCAACCAGAGATCTGAAATTACAGGATGTCGAGATCCAGACACCGATCTGCAAGATGACAGCGAAAGAGCTTGCAGGAAAGAAGCTTGCTGTTGTTCCGATCCTGAGAGCAGGACTTGGAATGGTAGAAGGTATGCTTGCTATGGTTCCGGCTGCAAAAGTAGGACACATTGGTCTGTACCGTGACCCGGAGACTTTAAAACCGGTGGAATATTACTGTAAACTTCCGGCAGACTGTGAAGAAAGAGAAGTATTTGTAGTAGATCCGATGCTTGCTACGGGAGGATCCTGTATCGCAGCGATCCAGATGCTGAAGAACAGAGGCGTAAAAAATATCCGTTTTATGTGTATTATTGCAGCACCGGAAGGAGTAAAGCGTTTTCACGAAGCACATCCTGATGTACAGCTTTATGTGGGACATCTGGATCGTGAATTAAATAAGGATGCCTATATCTGTCCGGGACTTGGCGATGCAGGAGACAGAATCTTTGGAACAAAATAAAACAGAAGAACAGAAGATGCAAAAAAGCCGGTACATTGTGTATCGGCTTTTTCGGATCAAAAGGATTTTATAAGAAAATATATTTCATAATAAATAAGACTGCCAGAACATACATCAGAGGATTGATTTTTTTGGCATTTCCGGTGCATGCCTGAAGAATGACATAGGAGATAACTCCAAGACAGATGCCTTCTGAGATACTGTAAAACAGCGGCATGGCAATGATGCAGAGATATGCCGGAATTGTATCGGCAAGACTCTCGCCATCGAAGGTGAGGTCTGTAACCGTTTCAAACATTAAGAATCCGACGAAGATTAATGCAGGAGCGGTTGCAAAAGACGGAATGGAAGTAAATAACGGGGAGAACAAGGTAGCAAGCAGGAATAAAACACCTGTGGTACATGCGGTAAGCCCGGTACGTCCGCCGACAGCAACACCGGAAGAGGATTCCACGAAAGTAGTTGTGGTAGAAGTTCCGAGGATTGCACCTGCAGAGGTTGCGATGGCATCGGATAATAATGCCGGTTTGATATTTGGAAGTTTTCCGTTTTCATCCAGCATATTTGCCTTTGTGCTGACACCAATTAATGTTCCTAATGTATCAAATAAATCTACAAACAGGAAAGAAAATACAATAACGATAAAATTGAAGATGCCCACGGCATGAAAGTCGATTTTGAAACACTGGCCGAACGTTTTGCCAAGTGCAGAGAAATCGGTACTGATAATGCCGGCAGGTAACAGGCTGTAAGTACCAAGTTCCGCATCCGGAGTGTAGATGCCGGTCAGTTCACATATAATACCGAGTCCCCATGTAATCAGGATGCCGTATAAAATGCCGCCTTTTACTTTTTTAATATGGAAAATGGCGGTAATAAGAAGTCCGATGACGGCGAGCAATGCACAGATTCCTTTCGTATGGAAATCTTCTGTAAAGCTGGTAATCGTTACCAGAGTAGAAGCATCTACACTGAGTCCGGCATTCTGCAGACCGATAAATGCGATAAATAAACCGATACCGACAGAAACCCCTTTCTTTAAGGTGAGTGGGATTGCATTAAAGATAGCTTCACGGACATTTGTCAGTGACATGATAATGAATACGATACCTTCCACAAATACGGCAAACAATGCAATCTGCCAGGATAATCCCATACCCTGCACAACCGTGTAAGCCATGTAGGCATTTAATCCCATACCGGCAGACAGTGCGAATGGCAGATTTGCCATAAAAGCCATGCACAGTGTTCCGATAAAAGATGCAATACAGGTTGCAATCAATACGGCATTGCTGTCCATGCCGGTACTGCCAAGTATACTCGGATTGACGGCAAGAATATATGCCATGGTCATAAACGTAGTAATACCGGCGGTAATTTCTGTTTTTACATCGGTATGATGTTCCGTTAGTTTAAAAACTTTTTCTAACATGTTAAAAATAATCCTTTCTAAAAAATAGCATAACACATCTATTATAGCATAATAAGAAAACTTGGCAATAAGTGAATTACTGTCCTTGAAAAAATCCTGTTATACTGATAAATATTGTGGTATGAATGAAAAGGTAATACTTGATAGCTGAATTTGAAAGTGTTATACTGTAAGATATAAAATGTGAAGGAGAAGATGGTTTATGAAGAAGCATCCGCAACATCAGAGGAACTGGCGGCACAGGCAATGGCACTGGAAGCATTGGTAAATAAATTCGATTTAGACGATAAATATAGCGGGTTATAAGACAGATAAATGTATTCAGGAGGAAGAAGAGATGAAACAGTTATATGGAATGAGTCAGAATGGAAATCTTGCAGAGGCTGTGAAAAATATCCGGAATCCGAAATTGCTGATTCTGGCATCGAATCCGGGACAGTTTGAACAACATGTAAAAGAACTGGAAGAACTTTATCCGCAGGTACCGAGTATTGGTTGCATTGCCATGAGTTATGGTGATAAAATGGTGGAAAACGGGGTAAGTGTTACGGCATTAACAGAACAGGTTGAAGCAGTAACCAATGTAATAGAACATGTATCTACCATGCCGGTAAAATACATTGGAAGACTGGAGAAAGATGTGGCGTCAATCCGGGCTGACAGCAAAGACACGGTATGCATTGATTTCTGTACGGGAAATGATGCGTGTGTGTTGACCACAATCTATAGTGTATTTGAGAAAAAGCATATTTCACTGACCGGAGGTACAGGAGCGGACGGAAAAGTGTCCGTGAATGGAAAAATCTATGAAGATGCAGATGTTTATGCACTGGTAAAAAATCTGGGCGGAAAAATCAAAGTATATAAGGAAAACATCTATGTTCCAATGGAAGGTTACCGGTTTGTTGCTTCAAAGACGGACAAGAGCAAATACATCATCGGGGAATTAAATGGAAAGCCGGCAAAGCAGGTATACACAGATATTTTGAATATATCTGAAAAAGATGTTGTAAACCAGACATTTAAAAATCCGTTGGGGAAGATGAATGGGGATGATATCTATATTATTTCGATTAAAGAAGTTGTGGGAAATGCACTGGCATGTTTCCGGCAGGTGAATGATACGGATGTTCTGACCTTATTGCAGCAGAAAGATTACAGGGATGTGGTTGAGGAAACACTGCAGAAAATACAGCACGACTTTTTAAAAGTGAGTGGTATTTTCTCTATTAATTGTCTCTTCCGTTATCAGCATTTCCAGAAAGACGATTATTTTGATAAATATCTGCAGAGCATGGGAGCATTAGGAATTCATACCGGTATTGTAGGTTATGGTGAGCATTATAATGCACAGTTTGTAAATCAGACTATGAGCTGTGTTGTATTTGAATAATGGAGGTGGAGCTATGTTTGGCAGCAGAAAAAAGGAAAATACAGAAGTAATAGAAAAAGAAGCACCGGATGTGCATCCGTTTGTTCATGTAGCGGACAGTCTGAGAGGCTACCAAAGGAAACTGGTGGTCAATGAGGTAGAATCCCTGGACGAACTGCAGAAGATACAGAAGGCATTTGATATTGTGATAGAAGAAAATCAGGAATTGCGGGAGCATATGAGAGCCTTTCAGGAAATTTTCGGAACGGTCGGAGAGGCTGCTGGAAGATTTCAGGATGTAAAGGGAGAAATTGCTGCTTCTGTGGAAAATGCCCAAAATCAGGTAAATACGTTAAGAGATGGTTCGATGGAGATACGGGATAGTTTTGATGAGATTCAAAGTATGTTTTCAAACTTTGAAGTGTCCGTAAGACAGATTCAGGATTGTATGTCACAGATCATCAGTGTTGCGAACCAGACCAATATGCTGGCATTAAATGCTTCGATTGAGGCAGCAAGAGCGGGAGAGCAGGGAAAAGGATTTGCGGTAGTTGCGGATGAGGTAAAAAAGTTAGCTGATGAAATTAAAGCATTAATTATTACGGTAAATGATAGTGTTAAAGCGATAGAAAGTAATACTGGAAAGTTAAGTTCAAGTATCGAGGAATCTCAGAATGTACTGGGAAGAAGTCTGGGTAATGTAGAACATACCTATGCCATATTTGACCGGATTACGGAAGCAGCAGAAGGTGCAGAATCCGTTGAAGGTCAGATTCGTGAAAAAGTAAATATATCGGAACAAAAACTGGAAGAAGTAAAACATTCGTTTGAACTGGAAGAACAACAGTTTCATGATGTGCTGGAACATATTGAACAGGCAAATAAGCTTGGAACAATGAAGAGTTCACTGTTTGAAAATATGGATAATCTTCTCTGCCAGGTAGAACCAATGGCAGAAGATTTAAAAAAAACATTTTAGGCAGTGCCGGAACAAACAGTAAAGGAAGATAAAAAGGTGAAGAAATTAGCAGTTCTTTTTCCGGGAATCGGGTATCATTGTGATAAGCCGCTGCTGTATTACAGCAGGGAACTCGCATGTGAATATGGTTACACACAGTACAGGAATGTAACATACCGATTCGGCGGTGGAAATATCAAGGGAAATGCGGAGAAAATGCAGGAAGCATTTGAAGATTTGTATCGGCAGGCGGAGATTCTGTTAGCCGATATTGACTGGAAAGAATATGAGGACATTTTATTTATATCCAAAAGCATCGGAACGGTAATAGCCAGTGCCTATGCCCAAAAACATGGTGTGGACTGCAGACAGATATTGTATACACCATTGGAGCAGACCTATGATTTTGCCCCGCAGAATGCCATCGCGTTTCTCGGGACAAAAGATTCATGGAGTAATATCGATAAAGTGAAGCAGCTTAGCAGGGAACAGGAAGTACCGATTTCCTTATATGAGGATGCAAATCATTCCCTGGAAATGGCAGATTCCATGAAAAACATTGAGATTTTACAAGAAGTCATGGAAATGACACGAAAATATATCGGCTCACCGGCATAGAATGAGAAATAGAAAAATGGAAGAGGAAGAACAGAACAATAAGAGGGCAATGAAAGGATTATTTTAATGGAAAATAAAACTTTGGAAAAAAAACTGAGGATATTTGAACAGGCATTTTCAACAGATACAGGAGGGTGTTACAGCATTAATCTGACCAGAAATGTGATTGAAGGAAAGATGTATCAGATTATTAATAATCAGAAATATTGTATCAATGATGCGATGGGGCTGCCTGAGAATGCACGGTTTACAGAGGTAACGGAAATGTGGGAGAAAGCATTGCCGGCAGAGGAGCGAGAAGGGTATCTCCGGTTTATGAATATGGATCAGCTGATGGAACATTACCGGAAAGGGGAAAAGCATCTCAGTCATACCTACTGGGCAAAAGCCGTGACCGGAAAAGCAGTCTATGTTAAACAGAGCATCATCATGTACGAGGAAGAGGAAACCGGCGATATTCTTGCCATCAGTTATTTTATCGATTTGACGGAACAGAAGATAGGATCTATGGAACTGGAAAAGACGGCTTATCAGGATGCACTGACCGGAATAGGGAACCGTTCTGCATTTACGAAGGAAATGCAGACTTATGGAGAAAATCCGGAAGCAGCATGTATCGTGGCCGATGTAAATAATCTGAAATTATGCAATGACAGATATGGACACAAGGCAGGGGACAAATTTATTGCAGATGCTGCAGACTGTATCTGCCGTGGCTTTGAGAAACTGGGAAAATGTTATCGTATTGGCGGTGATGAATTCTGTGTATTGATCCGAAAAGGAAGAGAGAAGACTATTCGTGTGGCAATTGAGAAAGTAAAATGTCTGATTGAAGAAAAAAATGCAGAGAGAGCCATGCCGCTGTCAATTGCCTGTGGATATGCCATTCGAGATAATGAAAAGGAAACCATGGAACAACTGTTCAATCGGAGTGATGAGATGATGTATAATGTGAAGTACAGAATGAAACAGCAGTTTCCAGTGTATTGTGAGGAAAGAATTAAAAATTATCTGAATGTATTAAATATTCTGGCAAAATCAACCGATGATTATTTGTATATGTGGAGTATCGACAGGAATGAATTCTGGTATTTTGGAGGAGTGGAAAAGGAGTATGCTCTTCAGGATAAAGGAAAGCCGATGTGCAGTGCGGAGGAAGTAGAGTCGGTCGTATATCAGGCTGATTTAAAGATGCTGCACGAGGATCTGGGATTGATTGTAGAAGGAAAAAAGATGGTGCATGACATGAATTACCGCTGGGTAAACAGGCAGGGAGATGTCGTATGGATCAATTGCAGGGGAAAAGTAATCAATGATGACAAAGGAAAGCCATTTGTGATGATTGGAAGAGTATCAGACACTGCATTGAGATATTTGTATCATCCATTAACAAAACTATTTAACAAGAATAAAATGCTTCTGGACTTGAAAAAGGACTTCATGGAAAGAAACAGGGGATATTTTATGTTTGCCGGAATCGATAATCCGGGAAGTATTAATCTCAGACATGGAAGAAATTATGGGGACGAAGCAATAAAAAAATGTGCCCGTATTTTTGAAGATTATGTAACCCTGAACAATGTCTGGCATGTGGAAAATAATTGTTTTGCCATGTATCTTGACGTGGATTCCAGAGAAGAGGTGCAGAAAATATATGAGAAACTGAATAAGAAACTTATGGGATTCTGCACGATTTCTGCGGGGATTGTGCCGAACCGGAAGCAGATGTTCGGGGATGAAAACAATTTGTATGACTGTGCGGAAATCACATATGAAAAGGCAAAAAGTAATGGTATGCATATGATTACATATTTTTCACAGGAAGACCTGGAACAGAGGATAAAGGAACAGCAGTTTCTGGAAGAAATGCAGGAAAGTGTGGAACATGGATGCAGGGGATTTTACCTTTGCTACCAGCCGCAGATTAAAACCGGAAATTACAATCTGTATGGTGCAGAAGCATTGCTGAGGTATCATTCGGAAATACAGGGAGAAGTATATCCGAATGAATTTATACCACTGTTGGAAAAATCAAAACTGATTAACCAGGTAGGAATGTGGGTATTAGAAACAGCCTTGCAGCAATGCAGACATTGGAGGAAACAGATGCCGGAATTCCGTATCAGTGTAAATTTTTCTGCGGTGCAGTTAAGAGAGCGCAAGGTTGCCCAGGATGTGCTTGATGTACTGGCAAAAACGGGACTGCCGGGAAATGCACTTACCATAGAAATTACGGAATCTGTACAGCTTCAGGAGTTTCAGTATTATAGTGAGATTTTTAACTGTTGGAGAGAAGCTGGGATAGAATTATCCATCGATGACTTTGGAACCGGTTATGCCAGCATGAGTTATTTAAAGCAGCTTAATGTCAATGAGATAAAGATAGACAGGCTCTTTGTAAAAGGTGTGGAAGAAGCCACATACAATTACAGGCTGATCAGCAATATGATAGAGTTTGCAAAAAGCAATGCGATCCGTATCTGCTGTGAAGGTGTGGAAGATGTAAAAGAACTAACCGTACTTGAAGGACTTGCACCAAATCTGATACAGGGATATCTTTTCTCAAAACCATGCAGACAAGAAGAATTTGAACGTTCCTTTATTGACTATAATACAGAAGACTACAGGGAACATGAGGCATTTGTCCAAAAGATATATCATTACAAGGATAAGATGCATGTCATATATTTTAATACCAAGAATATTCTGAGGGAAACAGCCCTGGGACTCTGGATTATCAGAATTAATGAAGAAGAGGGATATTATGAGATGCATGTGGATGAAACCATGGAGCACATCATGTCGGTGGACAGAAAATACACACCTCAGGAATGTTATGACTACTGGTTCAGCAGGATAAAAGACGGATATCAGGAATATGTGGTAAAGAATGTGAATCGTATGATAGAAGCAGATAAAGTAATACAGTTAAGTTATCCCTGGAAACATCCGTCTTTTGGTGAAGTGACAGTGCGGTGCTGCGGTAAGCGGGTGGAAGATTCAGATGGTATGATTACACTGGAAGGATATCACAGAATCACCAGCAATATTGAACAAAATTAACTGTGTTTTTTGTATACATATGTCGGAAAGTGCTGCGAGAGCAGCACTTTTTTTGATGACTTTTGTCGGAAAAAGTAGTATAATATCAGACAGAATTTGTGAAAGGAGAAAGGAATGATATTTTTTGAAGCACATAAGAGGATAGGCATGGAACAGCAATATTATGTAAAAGTGCTGGAAAATGTGAGCTGGGGACTGCATTTTCACAGTGCATATGAGTGTATATCTGTACTGGAAGGCAGTGTGGAATGTGTCATTGGACATGAAAGAAACACTCTGACAAAGGGAGAGGCGGCATTTATCATGCCGGAACAGCTGCATAGTATAGAAACAAGGGAAACTTCCAAAGTCCAGGTGCTTGTTTTTCTGCCGGAACTGGCGGAAGATTTTCATGCCGTATATCAGGAGAAAGTGCCGCAGAACGTAAAATTTGTATGTGCAGTGCAGGAATGGGAGAAAGAACCGGAAAATATATATCTGTTAAAAGCACTTCTATACAGGGTATGCGGTAGTCTTGTGCAACAGACAGCATTTGTAAAAAGAAAGACCCTGTCACAGGACAGACTGTTATATTCCCTGATTTCGTACATAGAGGAACATTATATGGAAGAATGTTCCCTGAATCAGGTGGCACAAATCTGTAACTGTGATTATTTTTATGCATCAAAGATATTTTCTGAGACAGCAGGCATGGGATTTTTAGAATATGTGAACCGGCTCAGGATTTACAGAGCATGCCATATGCTGCGGGAAACGGATTACAGTGTACTGCGGGTTTCGGAGGAATGTGGATTTCAGTCACTTAGGAGCTTTAACCGTAATTTTACCAAATATGTAAAGTGTAAACCGACACAGTACCGCAGGGAAAACAAATTAGTTTAAAAGGGCAATTCCAAGATTCAGATATCCAGCGAAAGTAACCCATATGAGATAGGGAAAAAGATAATGGACCACCAGAAATTATATTTTTACGAAATTAGTCGATACCAACCTGTATCCCCCCTTTTCTTTCAGATGGCTGGATAATCACGGAAACACGATCGCCGCCGTTCCATTCAAAGTAATAGGATTCGCCGGAAGCCTGGCCAATCAGGTTTTTCCAGGAAAGGTCGGTACGGATGGCAGGGTCGCATGCCCCGTCCGGACTCATCCAGCAGACCACGGCATCCGGATCGACGCAGATGGTCTCATGATTCTGGATATTGCTTAATGCAATCGGATTTCCGCCTGCAAGGACGGCGACATAAGAATTCATTCCGCGTGCAGTCAGGGTGGAGGTGGCAAGACCTTTCTGAGAGAGAATACCACAGCCGATAAAGCGGACTTTATAATCACAGTCGCTGGTGAAGGCGAGGATATTTTCGGATTCCAGAGAAATGGTTTCGCCCGGAGCCAGCTTATAGACAACTACATGCTGTCCCAAATTAGCATAATAAGTGACACTATCCCCGCTCATGGTAACTTTCATCAGTGGAAGATTCTCACCGGTTACACGGCGGACCAGAGAACCGAGAGCTGCCTGTGCAAAATTATTCTGCGGTCCTAACAGAACCTTTTCAAATTTATAGTTTTTTCCATTTGTACTGTTTCCAGCAATAAAAGCACCAGCTTTGGTAAACAATACATCATTTCCTTTGCAGGTAACTTTTAGTGTCAATTCGTTTACTGTTTCAAATGTTATCATATCGTTCTCCTTATAGTACGCGGACTCCGTATAATTCACAGAGTCCCTTTAAATCTTTTGCAACACCATCTCCGATGGCATGAAATTTCCAGCTTCCCTTATATTTGTATAATTCTCCGATCATCATGGATATGACATTGGAATAATACTGATCCATGCGGTAGCTGACCAGTTCCTGACCGGAGGAAGAATCCATAATCCGGATGCAGGCATCTTTGACCATGGAAAAATTTAGATGATTCTGTAATGCTTCATGAATGGTCAGGACAAATACGATCTTTTCCACTGCAGGATTTAGACGGGAAAAATGAACCGCGATCTTTTCCCTGTCCCACGGATCATTTATCTGTGAAAAAAGAACGGAGTGATCCGGACTCTGCGGCTGACCGTAAAAAACGAACCAGTCATCGCCTGGAACTTTTCCCTGACTGGATAATAAGAATGCTGAGACATCAATATCACAGACAGAATTCTTCACATTCCATCCGAGACGGACATCCAGCCCTTCCGCAGAGAAAGACGAAAGAGGTATTTTCTGACCTTTTGCAACCGGATTCAGAAGCGAGGGAACAGTCCGTGTATCCACAACAGATGTATAAGACGGATTTGCAGGGCTGTTATACAATGCAGCAGAATTTGACGAATTCCTGGTATTTAAGGATTCGATGGTGGAAGAAGTCAGGCTTCCCTGAATGACTGCATTAAGATTGTGAATGGAAGCAGAAGTAAAAGCTGCTTTTGCGTTATTCTGAATCATAATAGTATTCTCCTTTGGGCAATTTCTGTGCCTCACATACGATGGATTTTACATCCTGTAGAGATGAGGGCATTTTCGTCTATTATCGCATTCCCGGAGGTATCCGGTACGGTAATGTTTCTGGAAGTGTAGTTTTTGAGGAAAGAGGTGTTTTCTGCAACCTGCTCCGGAGTAAGTTGCAGTGGGAAAATTTGTCAAATACCGCATAACTGGAAATACTGTTCTGGAATTCGCCTTCCGTACTTCCCGGTGCATAGGAGAGATAATTTCCAGAAGAATCTGCGGCACGCACCTGAACCACATTAGAACTTCAATAAAAGCACTGATAAATCTATAATAATATTGTATAATAACTTACACTTATAGTCAAATACAAAATATTGATTGAATTATTTCGGTTTGACTTTGTGATAGAGATATGATATATTAAAAAAGTATAAACTTGCAGAAACACGATTGTTGTTTTGAAAAAAAGTGATATAATAAAAGGTTTGGTTGAAAGATGGAAGAAAAAATACACCGGGCAAAGAAAAGAATATGGAATGATATCTGTAGCCTGAAATATTGTATTATTCTGCTGGCAGTTTATGCAGTGGCGACACAGCTGGCTTTTGGAACTGTCTGTCCGATGGTGATCTTTTGCGGACTGCCCTGTCCGGGATGTGGACTTACAAGGGCAGTGTGCTCCATTTTGCTGGGAGATCTGAAAAGTGCTGTGGAATATAATCTGACGGCATTTTTATGGCTCCCGTTTCTACTGTTATTATTATGGGAAAGATATCTGACCGCAAAAAAGATCTTCAGCCGCCAGGGGGTAATGATTTTTGTTGCACTGGTTACGGTGGTATATTATCTTTACAGAATGAAGATGTTCTTTCCAGGAGAGCCTCCTTTGGTTTATCAGCCGGAAAATATCATGGCATGGATTTTGCAGGTAAATACATAAATTACAGGTATCAGGCATAATTGTGTACTGATAAGAAGGAGGAAGTGCAATGTTTTGTGCAAATTGTGGTACAGAAAATGGTAATGGAGAAAAATATTGCAAAAACTGTGGTGCGGTTCTGGATCCGGTGAGCGGACAGCCGGGCGGCAGTAACCCGAATACGGGATATAACGGAAACACGCAGTACCAGTATAACGGAAATCAGCAGCCATATTATACGTATAATAGTAATCAGTTTAATGAGAACAATGTTCCGGCTGAATATCAGCCAATCAGTATGTGGGGATATTTTGGATACGAATTGTTATTCTCGATTCCATGTATCGGTCTGATTTTACTTCTGGTATTTTCTTTTGGCGGAACGAAAAATAAGAACCTTCAGAATTTTGCGAGATCTTATTTCTGCCTGCTGATTGTAATCGCTGTTATAGTATTGATTTTCGGTTCGGCGATAGCTGGCAGCTTTGCATTTATGGGAAATGGATCATTTATTTAAGATTAAGGGAAACTTCTGTTATCGTGGCAGGTAACAGAAGTTTTTTATATTCGAAACAGGAGGAAAAATGGAAAAAACAGGCATAGAATATCTGCTGGCAATTAATCTGGTCACATTTCTTACATTTGCACTGGATAAATGGAAGGCAGTACATAATAAATGGAGGATAAGGGAAAGTGTGTTGTTTTTGCTGGTATTTATGGGAGGAGCGGCAGGAGCAGTCGCAGGAATGTACCTGTGTCATCATAAAACAAAGAAAAGCCGTTTTAAATACGGGATTCCAGCGATTCTGATTCTTGAAACGGCAGTCATTATTTTTCTGCATTTCAGATAAAATGATTGACAAAGATAATGGGGATTTGATAGAATAATGTAAGAATTTATAAAACATAGACATAAAGGAACGTGGGAGAGATGAATATACTTATTGTTGAAGATGATGACAATATTGCGAATGTTGTGAGTGAGATTCTGCAGGCGAGGGAGTTTGAAACGGTTCTCTGCGATACCGGAAGTCAGGCGGTTGAACTGATCAAAAATAATATGTATGACCTGATTCTGCTGGATGTGATGCTTCCGGGACTGGATGGATTCCAAGTTATGCAGAAGATAGCATACCGTAGAATACCAGTTATATTTATGACGGCGAGACAGGATATCAAAGACCGGCTGTACGGATTTGAACTCGGAGCAGAGGATTATATCACAAAGCCGTTTAATATTATGGAACTTCTGGCAAGAATAGAAGTGGTGCTTCGCAGGAATAATAAACTGGATGACCAGTATCGGTATGACAATGTGCATATTGATGCAAAGACACATTGTATTAATATGAATGGGGAAGAATTACTTCTGAGACCGAAGGAGTATGAGCTGGCACTGTATCTTGTGAAAAATCAGGGAATGGTATTAAGCAGGGAAATGCTGATGCATGCCATATGGGGAGATGAATACGGGGAAGAAAGCAGAACACTGGATAATCATATTCTGCATTTGAGAAAAAAACTGGGCTGGGAAGAGAAACTGATTACCATCCCGAGAATTGGATATCGTCTGGAAAAACTATAAAGAAAGGCTAAGCTGCAGAATCAGGATACAGCTTAGCTTCTTTTGTTTTGAAAATTCAGTGTTTTTCAGAAAATGCAAAAAAGTTTTTGATTTCTTCATACACCAGAGTATGCCCATGTTCATTGAGAATCTCATGCCGCATATTCGGATAGACATGGGACGTAATGTTCTGGAATCCTGCAGACTGCAATACCTGGACAGAATCAATGCGGCCTTTTTTTCCACCGGTACACGGATCATCATTTCCGCTGATCAGCAGAAATGGAAGATTTGCACTGATATTCTGGTAAAGACCGGGATTATGCATCAGAATCACCAGACGGTATAAATCATGAAATGCCGAAGTTGTAAAGCCGATTCCACAGAGCGGATCGGAAAGATACTGCTCTATGGTATCGGGATTTGCACAGATCCAGTCCACATCGGTGCGTGGATGGGCTATTTTCCGGTTAAAGCTTCCGACACTCAGATACTGTAAAAGTTTTGATTTGTACTTTGGACCGTGAATTGCAGACAGAACCGAAGACAGGAAAATGCCGGCATATGCACCATACTGGAAATTAGGATATCCCGACAGTACCACTTTATCATAATCCGCTGAGTGCTTTTGCAATACAACACGGCTGATAATCGTTCCCATGGAGTGGGCAAAGAGATACACGGGTTTGTCCGGATAGTGTTTTCTGATATAATTCCGTACAATCATTACGTCCTGAAGCAGGATCTGATATCCATTCTTCTCACTGAAAAATCCAAGGTTTTCCTTTGGTACGGAACTGCCGTGACCGCATAAATCAGCGGTAATCACCGTATAGCCGCAGGAATTTAAAAATAACGAAAAATCCTCATAGCGTTCCTTATGCTCTTCCATGCCGTGGACAACCTGCACGATAGCACGAGGCTGTTCCACCGCATATTCACAGAGCGACAGGGTATGTTCCTTATGAGTGCGAGATGACAGAGTAAATGTTTTCATAAAAAATCCTTTCGCGTCAATGATACATTAGTTAATTGCGAAACTCATAATTTATCTTTATTGT
>ENA-OPSJ01001523-OPSJ01001523.1-human-gut-metagenome-genome-assembly--contig:-NODE-1523-length-17292-cov-1.756860_pt1 | contig 17292 bp, 13 predicted proteins | sample MGYA00241801_ERZ501893 | MGnify/ENA primary metagenome ERZ501893 (study PRJEB25962, sample SAMEA2042219) | human gut metagenome | biome: human gut; feature: human-associated habitat; material: faeces...
ATAATAAAAACATTGAAAATAATCGCCTGCCCTGCCGCAAGGAACATTTTGTCATTCGCCTGCATTAAGGCTCGAAGTAAACCTTGCAAGAGCAGTAAAAGTATATTTATCATGCTCATCTGAATTGACAGCAAAATAATCGTGAGTTGTTCGCCCGAGTATTTCAATAAAAAGCCTGGGGCTACTAGCTGAAGGATTACCTCTGGCACAAGGCAAAGCACAAACGAGACTAATGAACCTATTAAAAAGAAGCCATAAAAAGCATTGCATGCAAATTGTTGAGCCTGCTCTTCACTCCCTCTCCCTATGTAAAGAGGTATGAAAGCCGTAGTAACTACACAAAGTAAAATCGTACACACCGCGTTTACAATGCCTATTTCTAAAACATAAACATCAGATACATAAGAAGCACCGTAACAGTTTGCAATGAAAGCCTCCCTAGCAAAACCGAGAAACTTGCCACACAAGGTAATAAGCACAACAACAATGGTTGTAAGAAAAACTGTATTATTCTTCCTAGATTTATTATTTAATCGCTTCGACAAAAGCATTCGAGGTGTTTTCTACTTTAAACTTGCTACTTAAAACAAGCATTTCTTGACCTACGCGCCTTCTCAGCTCATCATCGCTAAGCAAATTCTGAGCAAGATAAAATAGATCTTGAGGGTCTCTTGAGGCTGCAATAAACCGTTTATCATTTTCGAGTATTTCAACAACTCCGTCATTTGGGGTGCTAACAATCGGCAAACCAGCTGCTAAAGCTTCTATCGCAACAACACCAAAAGACTCGTTTTCGGAAGGAATAATCAAAAGATCAGCTTCTCGCATAATGTCCGCAACATCATCTCTCTCTCCTACAAAAAATACTCTTTTGTTAAACAAATCCTTATCCTTGGCTAATCTCTTAACCTCATCCTCATAAGCAGCATCAGAATCGTTCCCAAATACAGAACCTCCTATAAAAGCATATACAAAAGGAATATTGTGTTTTTGGAGTAACTCTGCAACCTCTACTCCTCTTTTCTGCCCCTTTATCTCCTGAAATCTTGCAACGGTGATCACTAATGGAACACCCAATTCAATGCCTAATTCTTTTCGAAAACTCAGAGAGGTTTTAAGGTTAAAACGCTTGAGAGGAGCACCTAGGTATATTGTCTCAAGCTGATTAAAACCTTGCTCTTCTAAGTTCCGTTTCACGGCATTTGAAACACAAATGATCTTGCTGTTTGAGTGCTTCAATAAGAGCTTTTTCCCATACCCAAATTTATACCACTGCCCATGACAAATCCAATAGTTATTACAGTCCATGCGTGCTGTTGCTATCTTCATCAAAATCGATGTTGTAGGATCATTACTAAAGATTGCATCTGGCTTAAACTGTTTCATTCTTTTTCGTAAGTACATTAGAGTCGAGATTAGTTTTTCTTTGTTCTTATAATCACAAACTAGAACACTGATTTGCTTTTCTTTTAAGACATCAACTAACTTTCCCTCGGTTTTGCAAACAATAAGACACTGATGACTTTTTGCTAACTCTTCTACTAAATATACAAGTCCGACTTCGCCACCACCAAGACCGGATAAATCAGATGTGAAAACGAGATTCATACCATCACTCCAACGAAACCAATTCATCTAAGGCTTTTGCCCAACTTCTTTCAGTAACGGCTGAATTTGCAAGATTTCTTTCCAAAACTTCACGCTTATCTGTGTCATTTAACAAGCAAGAAATAGATGCCACCCACTCTTCAGTGCTCTCAGCAATAAGACAATTGATGTTCGGTTTAACTTCTGGGATAGCCTCAATTGAAACAGGTGAAAAGACCGAGGCTTTACAGCAGTTCATTGCCTCTAGAACCTTGTTTTTTACTCCGGTTCCATAACGCAATGGGGAAATATAAATTGTTGCTCCTAAGATATACGGATATACACTCTCAACATATCCTGTTACATGAATCAATGGTTCATCTTGGCTCAACCTAATCAGGGATTCTGTTGGATTTTTTCCCACAATATACAAGGCAAGATCAGGATATGTTTCTTTTAGTATTGGAAAGACTTCTTTAATAAAGAAATTCATCGCATCTTCATTGGGCGCATAATCCATAACCCCTGTAAAAACTAAAGATCTTCCAAGTTCTTTTGGAAGAATCTCCGTTACATCATCAACGCCCAAATCAATAAAGTCACATATTCCATGGTTTTTGTATAAAGCCTGGCTATATCTAGCATCTTCCCGAGAGACAAACATAATTTTTTTTGCCTTTCTCAGCGCATAACGCTCAGCACGAATGGAATACTTATGCTGTAGTAGGTAATACAATTTTGCTAAAACATTCTTTGAGCAAGCCGCCTTGCGAAAAAAATATAACGGCATACTGTCATGTGCAAAACAGATGCCTGGCATTGTATCTTCAACCAAAACTTCTGATGAAAACTGATCATAAATCACTACATCGTATTCGCGCAAATTTAGCATTGCTTGATGTTTATACTGGTATTGGGCATAGGGGATTCTTTTTAATAAGCTTATTATTCGACTAATTTTGCCTTTTCTGCATTTTGCCGGCACCCAAGACACCCTATTAACATACGGTTCTATTCTTTTTTCTCCAGCATCGTTTTTCTCGCCATAATACTGCAAATCAATCTCGTGTCGATGATTGCTCTTTAAGAGATTGTACAGGGTATGAATTCCTCCACTTTTTTCCGGAGGATAAGGACATTGGGGTGTAATTATGAGTAGCCTCATATTCGTTCTCCTTGTTATATCCCAGTGCCCAAATCAACAGGGCTGCATAATAGTTACACGGATAGAGGCTCACAAAATCCGATAACACTAAAAACACTATAAGCATTATATAAACAGTCTTGAGTTTTGGGTTGCTCTTGGCAAGATTGAGAAGAGGTTTTCCGATAAAAAAGATATAGAGAGCTGCTGCAAATAAGCCAACCGCTCCGAGTAACAGCAAAAAGCTATTATCCGAAAGAGTAAGAGAGCCCATGCTAATGTGTTCGAAAAGAGGTGCACCAATCAATATCCATTGGTCAAATGACATCAGAAAAGAAGTCCATTTTTCAATTCGGGGGTTATTAACGATATCGAACCCTTCCCAAAAGTAAAAACCGCTCTCTCTTAAGATTAGAATAACCATAATTGCTGCAACGAGTAAGCCAAACGCAGCTAAAAATCCACGAGAATTATGCTTATTACGTTGTTCGGAATTATCCGTCCTGAACAACAAATAAAAAAATAAGCAACATACAAGGCCGATTAGAGCCATACGACTAAATGAAAGGATTAAGCAACTGCCTAAAACTATTACATGAAGAACTTTAAGAACGCGATTTTGAATATTTCCCAAATATAGCAACATTACAAGAATAATTGCATAATACGCTCCTGCTACATTTGGCGAGCCAAAAGTTCCCATCATACGATAAAAAGGAATGCTAACAATCGCATAATTGTCCAGTGTCGCCTGAGTAACGAGACCGAAATAGTTTGAAGAGAAAAAAGAATAGAGTGAAATTGCACATACAACCCACGAGATGCCAAGTGATAACTTGACAAAATAATTGGATGATATTCTGAGATTTAAAAAGACAAATAATACAATCGGCACCCATAGAAAGTATTGGTATTGAGAAAGCCACCCTAAAGCCTGCGATAGATCATTAGCAAGAAGCATTTTGCATACAACCACTAGAACAAAAACACCAAAGGCTGCCAATATTGAAAACCCCTGGACACGACTTCCAATACCTGTTTTCGCAAATGACGCTGTAATAATAACGGCCACTTTAAAACAAAAAGCCAACAAAACGAGTGCATTAAACGCACTCAACCCAACAATTTCGTAGTTTTTAAAAATAAATGCATTAATTTGCAACGAAAAAGGTGCCAAGGAGATCAAAACAAGCAAAATCAGTTCGAGAATATCCTCTTTCACAAAAGGAAAACGCTCTCGTTCATTTAATGTCGTTTGATTCTCCAAATCACTTACCTCGACAATGCTGCATATAGCTCAGAATGACTTCTTATAGAAGAATCTAGAGCATATTTGCTTTCAACTAACTTACGAGCACGAAGAGCTATCTCATTAATGCCTTCATCATTAAACACATGCTCTATGGCCTTAAGATAATCATCTGGACAATCTGACACTACCAAGAAACCTGTATCAGAAGAAACGATATCCTTAACCCCACCCACCGATCGCGAAACAATTACACATCCAGATGCCATGCCTTCGAGTAGAGACATTGGCATAACTTCCCGATCTGAAACCAAAAGTAAAATATCTACTGTCTTTAAATAGTCTCTTGCATCCACTCTCCCCAACATCTCAATGACATCTTCAAGATGCTTAGCCTCAATTCTTGATTTAATTGCCTCAAATTCTGGCCCATCACCAGCAACAGAAAAAACAACTTCTGGATATTTCTTATGTATTTTATCCGCTATATCAATGAATAAATCGTGTCTTTTTTCAGGAGACAACCTCGCTAGAATACCGATGTGTGGCTTTGCATCTTCATTACTATTCCACCATTCATGTTCGCAAAAAACATACTGCTCTAGATCAACTCCATTATTGATCTGGTGCATTATATTTACATTTACCCCAGTAGCACAAAGATCATCATAATCTGTTTCACAAATTGCAATTAATGAATCCACGCTATTATTCACAAACTTAGTAAATAATTTTTTTGACAGTTTTTCTAAAGCTGTTATATTGTGTTTCGTGTAAACAATCTTAAAATCAAAATTTCCTATCCTTCTTGCAACGGCAGCACAAAAACATAGACGAAGAGAATTCGCATGAACCACACTTGGCTGATTCTCTCTAGCAAAATCTACAACATTCTTTATTCTACTTCGAACCGAAAACGTATAAGGCGTAAAATACTCAGGAAAAGCTAGTTGACCCTTGTTTCCAGACGGTACAGCCATTGAATGGAACAAAAAAACATCCCGATCTATTCTTTTTTCTATTGTATAAAAATAGGTTTCGGCTCCTCCCGTCCTTAATTCTTCAGCAAGGAATAGTACAATCGGTCTTTTTGCGGTCTTTTCCTGTATAAATTCAATCACTACCCTACTCGTTCCACAAACACTATCAATACTTTTCTTTACTTATAGAGACCAAGCCCTAAATGACATAAGACCTTATTGAGAGAATGCTCTGCAGCCTCCCAAGTCCAATTTTCTTTTACATATGCCTGTGCAGCCTCGCTGTATTTCTTCCTTAAATTCTCAGAACGCAGAAGCTGAATCACAGCATTAGCAATTTCATCATATTGATCCCGAATAATCCACTCACAGCCATCTTGAGCATCAATATTCTCGGCGCCAATGGATGTTGTTACAATAGGAACTCCCATCGCCATAGCTTCAAGATTCTTTGTCTTTATTCCACTTCCAAATTGTAATGGACAAACAAAAACCGATGCTTGCTGTACATAAGACCTAACATCATCAACTCTACCCGTGAATACCACATGCTCTGACTCAAGCTGCCGTAAATTATCAGACACCCCTCCTCCGACAACCAAAAATTTTGCGTCCGGAATTTCAGACAATACTATAGGTAAAACCTCTTCGATAAAAAAAGAACAAGCATGAGAATTATGAGCCACCGACATAGCTCCTAAAAATGCGATTACATTACCCTCCCCTTCAATATCACCATTAGAAAAAGAAGAGTAATACCCATAATCTATCCCGATCGGCACAGAAAAACACTTTTTTTCACCGATACGTTTATTCAATTCTTGCGTCTCCCGTTCGGCCACTAAAACAATAGCATCATAATTTCTAGACGAGTTAATTTCATAGTTTTTCATTAGTTTTGATTCAAATGAGAGTACCCGTTTTTTAATAGCTTTTGCCATCAAGATATTCTGCAGTACACGAGGTAACGATGTTAAATACGCCCCGTATGGATTGACATAAGGTGATTCAATAGACAATTGCCTCATATATCGGATTGACAGCATATCATCTAAATCAGATATTTTTCTACAGGGCGCATCTTTACAATACTCCGTTGTTCTAACCATATCCGAAATACATAATATAGGTTGTTCTTTTTGTATTATTTTATCCACCACTCGTTTCCTCTTTTTTGACCAAAAGAGCGAAACTTGCATAGGAAAACATCTTTTTATAAAAGTAAACCAGATAATATTCTTTAGCTTTTCAGCAAAACTCGGCGAATCAATCACATATACTTTGTCTATAAAGCTAGGTATGCTACTTACCTTATCCCCGTTTTCTAAAAACGAAACAACAACCACCCTGAACCCAAATGAATCAGATAAGATTTTGCAATAATGATACAAAGATGATTTACGTCCCGAATCAGGTGGAAATGGCAAACGTGATGTAAAAAATAAAACTGTTCTCATATCGTGGATAATTGCTCGATGGTTTATATCAACTTCAAACACAAATCTGTTATACAACTACTTTTCTTCCCAAATCTCAGGAGAAAAATGTATAACATGTGTTCCTTTATCCTCAAAAGAGAATGGCACCTGCATTAAATCCCTCAATTCGTTTCTTACTTTACTTTGCTTATCCAGAGGAACATAGAAAAGAAAAAAGCCTCCTCCGCCTGCACCTAACAACTTTCCCCCAAGCGCTCCAGCATTTTTGGCTCTTTCATATATTAAGTCAATCGCATCTGTAGAAACAGCTTTACCCGTGCTTCTCTTCAATTGCCAGGTCTCATCAAGCAGTAACCCAAAATCGTCTACTCCAATATTCTTACTTGTAAGGATCCTTTCAGCATCATCTACGAGAAGCAACATTTTTTTTAATGCCGCTTCTCGGTTTTCCGTTTTTTTATTAATAACTTGAATTTCACTCGAAAAACGTGTAAATCCTGTAAAAAAAAGCATCAAGTTGTCGTTGAGCTGTTTTTTTCTCTCGGCGGAAATAATGATTGGAAAGATATCAAAACTATTATTTTTAAACACTATCTTATTAAGACCGCCGTAGGCAGCTGCAATTTGATCCTGCCATCCTCCTGCCTCTTGACATAACTCGCGTTCGAGAGTTATAGCTTCCGAAGCGAGCTTTTGTTTCGACACAAAGATACCTTTAAGCGCGTAAAATGCGCTTAACATTCCAACCGCAAAGGAAGACGATGTGCCTAAACCCGTTCGTGCTGGAAGATCAGCCTCATATGTAAGACGAATTTCATGCATATCAAGGCTTTTCATTGCATTTCGAATAGCAGGATGCTCGATATTATCAATATCTGTAACCCGCTCAATATTCGCATAGCAGAGTTCAGTAGAATACTCAAAAAAGCGAGGTAGGTGTCTAACAGTAACATAGCAGTACTTATCAATAGTCGTTGAGATAACCGCTCCTCCATGCTGATTAAAAAAACTGGGAACATCAGTTCCTCCACCAAAAAAACTCATTCGAAATGGAGTTTGCGTAATAATCACTGTTTATTCCTTTACAAGATCGCATGAGCAAAACGTTTTACTTATGATTGATTTTGCACATTCTATTATCTTTCATAAGCCAATATTTGTATAAAAAGAATTGATAACAAGCAAAGGCTTTATCTTTATAGATTTCAAGAAAAATTAGCTTCCTTGAGCAGTAAGCACAACCCCTATAGTTTGAATAATTAGCTTCATATCTGCCCATACGCCGCATTGTTTAATGTAAAGCAGATCAAGATCAACCCAATCGTCAAATGAAATTGAATCCCTATTTGTTCTTGTTTGCCAATAACAGGTAATACCTGGTTTTATTAACAATCGTTGTTTTTGGTATTCATTGTAAGCCGTTACTTCTTTAGGCAGTGCCGGTCTTGGACCAACAACCGAAATATCACCTTTGAGAACATTCCAAAATTGAGGCAACTCATCAAGGCTTAGTTTGCGTATCAGTTTTCCACTTCTTAAGATTCTTGGATCATCTTTAATCTTAAATACAGGGCCGGTCTTTTCATTGAGATGAGCTATTTCTTCTAATCTATCCTCTGCATCTATACACATAGTTCTAAATTTGTACATAGTGAATGGCTTGCCATTTTTGCCAACTCGTTGTTGAGCAAAAATTGGGCTTCCTTTTGGATCATCGATCTTGATTATTATTGCCAAAAGTAGATACAACCACCAAAATAACGTAAAAATTACTACGCTAAACAAGATGTCGAATATCCGCTTAAAAGCCCTGTATGCTCTCCGTGACTCTAAGCCCTTTAGCCCTTGCAATTCTTCAGGATACGAATCTTCTCTGAGAGCTCTTTCCAACTCATCGACCTTGAATAAATAACCACTGCGAACTGTTTCAAAACTCGTAGATATCTGAAGTGGATCAGTTGCATCAATTGATTGATTAGGTGGAGTACGTTGGTCGGCAGCATTCTGGCTAACTAAATCTACTGTCTTATGTTTTGCGTTTACTGAAGACATCTTGATCTGGTATCTATAAAGCGCTCGATGCTAGTTATTGTGTTTTCCAAAGCGTTGGTTACGAGATTCTCTTAGGATTGAGAATCGATCTGAATTTCTTTTGCTGCTAGCATGCAAATCATCTTCAGAAAGCAAAACAACACCATTTAATTCAACTTGCGCAATTGAGAACTCATTGATGATTGCCCCAATCTCTTTTGCTGAATCCGTCCATTGCCGCACAGCAAGAATAACCACATCGGCATTTCTACTTAAATATGCAGCACCCATGCCCTGAGATAATGGAGCGCAATCAACGAGATTTAAATCAGCCAATGCGGTATCCGTATATAAATACTCAGCATGCGGATCTGCTTTAAACATCTCTGTATTAATACCTAACATGCTTGCAGTACCATAAATCTCTTCTGCAACCTGACGCGAAGCAGATGGATCATCAACTGGGACAATACATACGGTATTAAGTGCATCTTTTGCTACAAACCTCACATTAGCAAAAAGCTTTTCACCGTGGTCTCGAGTAGGCAATTGACCAATAACAGGAGCTTGAGCAACCTCTTCAAGATTATCTTTATTCTTGATAGGGCGCCTAATCATATCCCAAACCACAATGCCGCAAATTACTACGAACAATGCGGCAAACAGCGCAATTAGAGCTGTCTTGAATGGACTTTGTGAAACATCTTTAGCTGCTGACGCTGTTGTGACTGTGAAAGTTTGTGCCGAGAAAGATTCTTGCGCGCGGTTTGCTGCTGATTGAGCAGCACTATTGGCGGCCTCCTGAACACTTTGAGCGTTGTGTCCTTCAGCGGTTAATGTAATCTGTTTTGCATTAGCATTTGTCACAGCCTTGACCGTAATGCCATTATTGGATGCTTCAGATGCAGCCGTTGTCGCAATTTCGCCAGCCGCTGCCACCTCATTAGAAGCCGTAATGGTTGCCACTGCTTGGTAGTCTTTAGGCATCACAAGCATTACTACCAATGCAACAAGGGCACAAACAACAGGAATAATAACAACTAATTTTATGAATCGTTTTATTAGTTGCAGCAAATCCAATAGTGTCATATGCGTCCTCGTTTAAGCATAAAAATCTCAACAATAACTTAACAAGTTTATCAGCTATTTGTGAAATTTATGTTTGTTACGCACAAGCAACTGATAAATGGACACAAACTTGAAGCTTGCGTTAGATATAGCCGGTAAACCCATCGCCAACTAAAATATATTTAGGCGCGCCAATGTCGATATTAGGCGCATTGGGACAGTATTAAATATATTGAGGCAGTATTAAAGATGCTTGTTGCTTCGATGAAAGTATTACCTTGTCTTAAGATTTTAAAGATCGCTAAGCTTGTAAGACAGCTCGCCCATTAGCCAGCGTCCTCTCTAAAAGAAGCGCCATATCAAGCTCACTCTCTTCGGGGATATTGCTGGATCCATGCCCTGCATTTGGATACTGATTTCGTTTGAGATATCGATCATTCATCTCTTGCCAAAGATCTTCAGGAAGCTCAAGAGTGAGCACATGCCGTTTCTTGTTGAACTTGTCAAAAGTCCACCTCTTAGTTTTGGCGTCTGTTTTTGAAACATACTTCAAAAGGGCCTCATAAAACGATGCACACCCGTGCTGCAGGGCGCCCCAGTCTTTTTCGTCAAATGCGGCATGCATACGTTTCGAAATAACTGCAAGAGACGGCATATGCTCGAAAGGTTCTTGGGTTGATGTCGTAAATTCATTGTCAAAAAGAACAGCGGTTGGCCGATCATCTTCGTTCGTGCAGAAGAAAAATGATGCGCCTTCATCACGCAAGAGGTGATTCAACTCATCGTAAGTTATTTCATCCCATTGGATGCACGAACACATTAATTCAGCAAATTGGGAGGCATCGAGGTTTCTAAAAACATTGCAAAACATGCCATCGTGCCAGGTGAACTCTTCGAGCATATATTCGCCCATGTTATCAGTCTCGAGAATGTAAACTGGTGCGTTTTTGAGACTTTGAGAACGGTTGATAATGCGATTTTTTCTGTAGAGATATTCGTTATGGCCAGTGTTGGAATTGAGCAGCTTTGAGTCAATGAGGTTTGCAAGATACACTGCGGCATCGTCCGAGATATCTTCGAATTCTAAGGCCTTGGAAGTGGCTTTATCCAAAAATACTGAGTAGTTCATTGGTGTTTCCGTTCTTGCTTGGGGGATGGTTTGGGGCTGGTGGAGGCTGGTTAGTTTGGAGCTGAAAATAGCTGATCGGCCTAAAGTGGTTGGTTGGCTTGGATAAGCTCAGTCAATCTAGAAATATTGATTGAGCCAGAGAAAGTAAGGTGATTAATCTTAGAATACCAAATGGACTGATAGCAATCAGCTCAGGGAGACCGATAGATCTAGAAATTTATTAACTTTTATAGCCAAGATGCCGCGAAACGTCTTTGCTTGGAATCTCGAGTTGCATTATCCTCACCATAAATACTAAATGCATCATCAACTTGCATTCTGCGCAGGCGCCACTAACCTTCTGTCTTGGTTTATTTCCGTGAGCAATGTCATTTCTTATATCAGCGAATTTGTTGCCTATTTACGTGTATTTTGGGTTGAATTTTGTGTGGTTAGACGCGGCTTGGCGAATATCTTCTGGCAGCTTTTTGCATGCAAATCTAATATGCATTGAGAGGCTATTGTTATCAACGCGTGCGAGAAGATATTTGACTTTTTCTTTTGGCTTGCCCGTGAATAAACTTACCCGTAAGTTCTTCTATTGTTTTGTTCAGCGCCGCCTTAGTCGCCTCGTTGATTCTTTGAGTTTTGTTACTATGCTCGATGGCCTGTAGGTACTGCTTACGGAAATGCGTGAAACTGCATTGCTAGAATGCACTGTGACGCCATCCGTACTTATTTACGACACTAAACCGCGAAATACCTAATACCAAATATGTTTAATATCTAATCCGCGAATATCGATTCAGTCTATTCATCTTCATGAGCCTCATAAACATAATTAGCAAACCAATTTCGTGCTTCATTTTTAAGTGTACGAATATTGTCAGTGTTCATCACATCGATTTCACTTAGTGCGGTATCAACAATATCTTGTGGCATAAGAGGAACCTCTTCAAGCGACAAATATTTAGTTGCTATTTTATTAATGTAAAACCTGATAAATTCGCATTTTTCATCAAAACTCAAGGGCTTAAAATTAGTTTTCAGATTAAATCGCGAAACCAACTCCGCAGGAAAGTTTTTAATAACTTCTTCTTTTGAAGCATTGGTAGTGAATACTATGTGCATCATTCGGTTTCTCAGATCATGTTCCTCACCAAGCGAATCGGTGTAAGAGCCGGTTTCAAGTAATTCCAGAAAAAAATTCCAAACAGCAGAATCCGCTTTTTCAAATTCATCGACGAGAACAATACCAGATTTGCTCATTTGGATTTTCATAGTAAGTTCCCCGTTTTCGCTTCCCATATATCCACGTGGACTGCCAATAAGCGAGTTTAGAGAATCTTTGCTGCTGTAATTACCGAAATTTATTCTTGGAAGTACCTGATCTGGAGCAAGCAAATCAGACAAAATCCTTGCCGTCTCAGTCTTCCCTACTCCTGAAGATCCTAACAATAACATTGATAAAATTGGTTGCTCACCAATACGATTAAATAATTTAAATGTCTTGATTTGCTTACGAAGTTCCTTTTTGAAGTATTCTTGCCCAATGAGCCTATTATTAAATTCTTCAAGCAATTCATCCAACTCTTCTGAAGACAGATCAGTGATACGAATTGGTACTCCTTGAAAACATTTCACTTCTTCCGTATTATCCCCCACAACATTAGACTCGATAATAGTGTCAAACAGCGTTCTTGCGTTATACCTTTGCGCTTCAGCAACTATTTCATCTGCAATAAATAAAGTCGTATCCTTCATTTGATGACAAAGTAATTCCAATATAGGTGCAATATTGTTATACGTATTGTCAGGTTCATAAAGATGAAGAAGTGTCGATACATCAATTGCAAGGGGATCTTCACCATTAATTCTTAGCACTCTAGCGCTGTCGTATAATTCAGTTGCTGACAATAACTTATAGCCTTTTTCTTCAAGACTATCTTTCAACTTCCTATACTGTTCGCGTTTATAAGTTATTAACGTAAGCATAATCTATTACTTGGATTCAGCTTGAACGGGCTGAATAATAGCTAGAACATCGATATAGATTGCTTCTTTGTTATCTGTATCTTGTTTTTGGGGCGGTTTTTCATTTTCTGACTGATTGCTTTCAATGAAACCCTCTATTTCTTTGCTTGTATTTTGCATTTGAAAATACTCATAAGAATCACGAAGCTGTGCCGGTTTAATCTTTCCTTTACAGATTCCTACAAGATCTACATGCCCAATAAGGAGATCATCTATGGAATACCGCCCCTCAAAAAGATTGTCCCCATCAATAGGGATTTTTACAAGAACATCAACACCGCTTTCGGTTATACCTCTCAGCTTAAAAGAAGCACTAGTTTTAAGTAAGGATTGCAGCATGTTGCCAATATCAAGACCGCCAGCTTCTGGGAGGTTAATACCGTTGAAAGTCCCCGCCATAATGGGAATAAAACTCCGCACCTCGGCCTCATTAAGGAGCATTAAGTCAACGTTCTTAACATATACTAGTTGACCTTCAAAACAATTATCAGTTTCGAGGATTGCACAACGACTAATTACTTCAGAGAGTAGCCGACTTTTTGTGTTGATATATTCAAGAGTATCAATAATTTTACTCTGTTTTTCGTGTTTAATCTCACTATCAAGACTGCCTTTAAGCCTTGTTACTAAAGGCACTTTGGCATCAGCTTCAACACCCAAATGTCCACTGACATTGTTGCCATTTGATTGTTCCGCCGTACTTGTTGTTTTGACCTGATTGTCGATCAGCATTCGCATTTCAAACACTTTTTCTTGATTCATGTAATAGATCGTAAAAAGTGCAGGTTGTTTTTGGTTAGTTTTCTTTTTACTCATAACCCTTCTTATCAGTAATCTATTTATAAACGAGTTTCATTATAGTTAAATTAAATATGGACACATTAGCTGGCAGCTTAGTGATTTCGTATATCTAAGTGGATTCTCGAAGTTAATTTTGCTGATTACTTTTAGGGCAAATATTGAATATTCTTCTTTATGCAATTTCTTAAACTGGTATTCTGATTCAAAATTATATATATCTTGAAAACATATAATTTTGAAGCATATTTTTGACTTTATAATTGTAAAATTATCAAATATATATAACTTTATACCGATTTAAGCCAACTAAAGTTTTATTCGTGGAGGCAAAATGGAATATCCAGAGCTCTCAAAACTATTTCATATGGATACCTCAAGCGACCGCTATTCAAAGAATGAAGCGGAAGCTACTCGAAGAAAAAAAATGGAATCAACATTCATCGTAGAGATGCTGAGTGATTCAGAGAGTTTTTTCATTGCGGTGCCTCGTGAGATGATTGTGCTCATAGAAAAAATCCTCCGTGCTGAAAGAAAGACTTCAGCAATGATGCGAACCATTCCGCCAATCGGCCAAGCAGCACTCGTACGGGGACTTGTATTAGATGAGGTTGTCAGTACGAACACCATCGAAGGCATCCACAGCACAAGAAGGCAAATCGAAGAAGCGCTGGAATCGAGAGAGACCGATGATACTAGTTTTAAAAGATTTAAAGAGCTTGCGTTGCTTTACCTCCATCTAGCAGAGAAAGATCAGCCATCTGTACCTGAGACCCTCAAAGAAATCAGGGAAATATACGATGCCATCATGGAAGGAGAATTGAAAGAATCCGATAAACCCGATGGCGAATTGTTCAGGAAAAAAGGCGTTGATATTACTTCAAATGGAATAAAAACTATTCATCATGGGATTGAACCAGAAAGCAAAATATTCGAGGGGCTCAATAATATGCTCAAGCTTACTGCTCGCAATGATATGCCTGAGCTTATTAGCTCTCTAGCGTCCCATTATCTTTTCGAGTGCATCCATCCCTTTTATGATGGAAACGGAAGAACAAATCGTTTTATCAGCAGTTATCTTTTATCCAAGGAATTAGAGCCTCTGATCAGCTATCATTTAGCAAAAACAATAAAACAAAATATTTCCAAATATTATAAAAGTTTTGATTATACAAATGATACTGATAATCGTGGTGACCTGACTGGTTTTATTACAAATTTTCTAGAAATTATTCTTGCATCCATTGAAGCATTAATCGATTCTCTGGAAGACAAAATAGAACGTTTGCATTATTTCGAGCAAATATTATTATCTAATTTTAAAGATAAAACGGATTACGGAATTCTTCATTTACTATTACAGAATTCTTTATTTGGTCTGGAACCATTGTCTGCCAGAGAAATGGCTGAAATGCTTGATAAATCTTATGTTACGATTAATAATCGTTTGAAGAAAGATTCCATCAAAACACTATTACGATCTGATATACCTCATAAATATGATTTGGATTTAGATATTTTAAAAACTTTATGATTAGATAACAACAAAACACGAGACTGCTACCTTCTATGGCAATCTCGTGTTTTTATTTTTCAGAAAAAACTATACGCTACTATTTATTTTTTCATTATTTCACTTTGCAAGATCTTACTGCACTGTATGCACCGTAAACTTTAGATTTTCCTACTGTCTTGTATGCACGTACTTTTACAAAATATTTTTTATTTGCTTTTAACTTCTTGATGACTTTCTTATATGTCTTGTAAGATTTTACTGTGTATGTCTTTGCACCTTTGAAGTTTTTCTTAGTTGCGATCTTGATCTGGTATCCAGATACGTTTTTGTCTTTCTTCCATGTAACTGTTAATTTTTTCTTTCCTGCTTTTACTTTTGCTGTCTGTTTCTTAACTGTTACTTTTTTGACTGGTTTTACAGCTGGCTTTGTTGCTGTTGTTGTAGCTGCAGGCTTTGTTGCTGCTGTAGCATCTGATGGCTTTGTTGCTGTTGTATCTGACTTGTTTGTATATGTAAATTCTAATGTCTTATTATATCCAGTCGCTGTTACAACAATGTTATATGTACCTTCTGCTTTTAATGCATCTGCTGTTGTCACCAATGTTCCATCTGCATTGATCAATTTTACAGCTCCTTTTCCTGATGCTGCATACTCTTTTCCGTTCACAGAAACTTTCTGAATATTTTTTACAAAGTTTGCAAAATCATCTGCCTGCACATCTTTTGCTGCCACTAATGCAGGTGCTTTAACATTATTGTTATATACTGCCACAACATTATCTGTAGTTAAGGTAAAACTTGTGCTAAATGGTACATATTTTGAGCTTTTATCTGTTACATTTAATGTATACTGTCCTGGTTTCACACCTGTTGCATTATATTTTAATGTTCCATTTTCAACACTGACGTTTGTTAACCCTTCTACTGCATATTCTGCATCATACGCTTCTGGTAATGTTGGCACAGTTACTTTTGCACTTCCTGAAGTTACATCTGAATTTTCAACTTTAAATGCACTTGTATCAAACTTATATGGTACATATGTATCATCAATATCATATTTCACTACACCATTTTCTGTATAATATGTTACTGCATCAATTGTTTTTCCCATCATAGATGCATAATGTTCTCCAGAAATTGGGCAACCATGAGACTGTGTTGTAAATCCTGTTCCCCATGCAAATTCTGTCCCTTTCCAGATATTTTCTACATGTCTTAATCCATATTGTGTTCCATCAGTTGTTGTGATCACTGCTGCAAGAACTTTCGTATTCCCACTGATCTGGTCACTATCCGCAACCTTATCAAAGTTTAAATTTAATTGATAATCTCCATACTTAGATGATGTCTTAAACTTCTCAATTGCTGCACCTTCTACTGTTTTTTTAGTTGCTGTAGTCTTACCAAAAGAATAAGTCCCATCTTCATTTACAGTTAATTCTTTATAGTACGCTGGTGCTGTACTTAATACATAATATGAATAATCTGCACTTTCAAATAAAGCATCTTTGCCTTTATATTCTGTTGTTATTTCTTTTCCTTTCATATTTACTGTAATTGAAACTTTAGAAGCGTCTGTAATTTTTGTTAATTTAGATAGATCTGTTCCTGTTTTGATCTTTACAGGATAAGTGATTCCTGAAATATGCTCTCCAGTATTGTCTGCATGATAAGATCCATTGGCTAATGTACTTCTTGTTTTTGTCTTTGTTGCTGAAGTTGTCGCATCTACTTTCACAGTATTCTTCTTATTTAATTCTGCCTTATAAAAATCAGCATATGGGATATTCATCAACACATAGACATCTTGTCCCTTATTCGTTTCATCTGCTTTAACAACAGATACACCATTATTAAATACTGCTGGCACGCTTACAGGTCCGGCCAACATTGCAGCAGCCATAGCTACTGTTAAACCTTTTTTCCACATTCCTTTTCTCATGTGAACCTCCTTTAAATTGTAATAATTAATAGCTTTATACAAAGATATAAGTACTGAAATATCTTCATATATTTATCTCGATTTTTGCATGTTCCGATCATAATTGAGAATTTTTCACATTAAGTTAGTTTTTGCTAACTATTGTTTTTTAAGAAAGGTGCCTTTATAAGGCATTGGGCACCTTCTTATTTCGTCAATTGTCTTACAAACTTTGTGCAAAAATACAGACCCCAATAAACAATACAAGTTTCAGGAGAATAATAAAGATTTCATTACCTTTTAACTTCTTACCTGAACCCAGATGAATGTTTTGTTTCGGGCACACATCCATACATTGCATACAGTGGATACATTCCCCACCATTCTTCTGGTCCCTTTTGATCTGATGATCTA
>ENA-OPSJ01001545-OPSJ01001545.1-human-gut-metagenome-genome-assembly--contig:-NODE-1545-length-17104-cov-2.433339_pt1 | contig 17104 bp, 10 predicted proteins | sample MGYA00241801_ERZ501893 | MGnify/ENA primary metagenome ERZ501893 (study PRJEB25962, sample SAMEA2042219) | human gut metagenome | biome: human gut; feature: human-associated habitat; material: faeces...
TAACAGGAGTCCTGCCATATTCAGCCCCATCCCGTAAAGCTTTCCATCGTCCGTCAGATAGATGCAGAAATTGTTATTCAGGTTAGCGTCCACCGAGACCACATGATCCGCGATCCGAACCGCATCCATTTTCCCCAGGTCCAGATCCGTCTCGTAGCTGCCGTTTCCCAGCTGTCCGTTTTGATTATAACCGCTACCCCAGAGGACACCGTCTGCATCAATATAATAGTGATTCCCTGCTGTGGCACGGTCTGTGATATACTGCTCCTCGATCCGAAGCGGACTGCTTACCTGCAGATCCTCCGCCCGACGGATATAGAATGCCGGCAGATCCGCTTCCTCCGCATCACTCTCCGCCGTCACATTCTCTGTGGTGTCTGCCGTATCTCCTGCGGCTTCCGAATCCTGTACCGTCACCGCACTTCTCTGTGTCAACAATATCAGTGCCACCACAGCACACAGTTCCACCGCCAGCGCCGCCAACTTCCCCGCGGTCTTACGGCATTTTAAAACATGTCGGATCCTGCCCTTGATGTCGCCTTCATCGAAGCACACCGGTGCTGCAAATACTCTGCGCGCAGTTGTATCAGTCGCCATAGCCAGCAACGCTTCGGCATATTCCTGTCTGTCCTCCCTCTCGAGATGCTCCGTCACCGCCTCGTCGCAGGCTTTTTCCATATCGCAGCACAACAGGTAATACGCCAGCCAGACCACCGGGTTCACCCAATGCACGATGCTGATCAGATATGCCAGTATTTTCCACAGATAATCCAGACGGCGCAGGTGGATCCTCTCATGCTGCAGCACGCAATCATAGAATTCCGGATTCATCTCCACCGGCAGATAGATCTGCGGTCGCAGGATCCCGAATACCATCGGTGTACGAATCCCGTCCACGTAACATACGCCCTCCTCTCCGGGGAGGCATTCCGCCAGACGGCGTTTCATTCTTATATACGAAAAAATAAAATACGCGAGAAAGCAGGGGATTCCTACCAGCCACAGACATCTGATTGCAAATGTCACCCGCAAAAAGGCTGTCGATGTGAAAAGCGCGGCTGCTGTGCCGGTGGACTGTACATCCGGTACCGGAAGTGCGCTCGATTCCGACCTCCGATTCGTACTCTGTTCTATCGTTGCATCCGTTCCTACAGTTGTCTGTCCATGCACAGCATTATTCTCCGGCAGAGTACTCTGCCCTGTCATAGGACCCTGCTCCGGTAAGGTATTCTGCCCCGGCACGATGCTCGTTCCCAGTCCCGTTACCACCGTCGGTCCGTCCGCACTCACCGCCACTACCATCGACTCCGGCTGTGCCCGCCAGAATCCATGCGCATTCTCGATCTTCCAGGGAAATATAAGATAGAAAAAGACGATTCCCCACAGCAGCACACAGTACCGGTAGGAGATCCGCAGTCCTCTAAATACCATTCTGAGGAGCAATATGATTCCTATGATGATACTTCCCTGAAGACTCATTCTGAACAGTATCTGCATCATTGCCATCCCTGTCACTCCTTTGCTCCCCCATTATTTTCGATGATTTTCTTCAGCTCCTTGATCTCTTTCTTAGACAGCTTTTTCCGGGAAGTAAATGCCGCTACGAAATCTGGCAGAGATCCTGCGAAAGATTCCTCAATGATCTCCTCGCTCTGTCTCGCCTGGAACATCTGCTTCGACAGCAGCGAAGTAACGACACCGTTCTCACTGATAAATATCCCCTTCTGGCAAAGGCGCCGCAAGACTGTATAGGTCGTGGATTTCTTCCAGTTTAACTCCTGCTCGCACAGCTTCACCAGTTCCCCGGAGGAGACCGGCTCATGCTCCCAGATGATCTCCGCAAAGCGCATCTCCACAGCTCCCATGGTATATTCCGACATTGCAATTCCTTCCTTTCTGTTCTCGCTGTATCTATGATGTCCTATAACGCAAAATGGTTTACAAGTTGTAACGTTTTTATGTTACATCATGTAAACCATTTCTGTCAATGCCTATTTTTTATCTGCTAAGGTAAAAGTTTCTCTTATACTGGAAACTTTTTTTATTTTTATCAATTGTTTCCAGTATAAGTTTTATCACCCACCATATGGCATCAAGTCATTAAAAGTCGCCCAAGCCTCCTCGGCAGTGTAATCCGCCAGCTTAAGCCACCCGGTGACACCATTCTCGGTCTCCACGCAGAGCCACTGTCTGCCGGCATCTAGATAAAGGAAATAGACTCCGTGATCTGCGTTGATGGTAAAGCGTTCGCTGCCGGCATCCGGAGTCCGGCAGACTTCCAGATCCTTATTGAGTCCGTGCAGGACCGCCTGCCCCGGCAGATCATAGCGGTCTGTGGGGATCTCCGCCAGCCTTCCGTCACTTCCGATGCGGTATATGATTCGCAGATTCTCTCTCTGCAGGATATAATCATAGCTTTGGGTGGTGATGATCTGGCCGTTTTCCACCCAGATCTCCCGGATATCCTGCGCGAAGCTTCCTACCTCCTGTAGTTCCCCGTTCTCATAGCTGAACAGGAAACTCTCGCACTGTCCGAACTCGTCCCTACGCATCAGTGCCAACAATATCTGTCTGCCATCCGGGCTGAACGCATAGATGCTGTTCCCCAGATTCTGTGCTGTCCGCGTCTCGCCTCTTGTAGTGTTCACCTCAAATACATACTTGTCCAGGGGCGAATGGTCCAGCTCGTTTACTGCCTGTGCCATCTGGGGCCGCAATATGATCCGCTCTGCACTGCCGTTCCCATCGAGATCAAGCAGGGCATAAGTCTCCTGCGCTGCCCGCTCGGACAGATCGAATACGACTCCCACATTCGTCATAATATCCCGTCTCTGTGCTGCTGCATAAGCATCCGCTTCCTCTGTCGTCAGATCTGCCACCACCTTCCCATTCCAGACCGGCTGGTTGGACAGAAGCGGAAGTTTCATCTGGGCGGTTCCGTTGCTCTGACTCAGGATCCAATAACCGTCTTCCGCAGTAAGCATGTCTGCGGAGAAATCCTGCGCCTCCGACGGCAGCTTCCAGTCCGTGACCCCGTTTTCTCCGGTCTGTCCCGAAGTATCATATTCTCTGATCGTGTCGATCCAGATTTCCAAATCGCCATCCTGATAATCAGAAGCTGCAAAATAGTACAATCGGACACTATCCTGTTGCTTCAGATAAGCCATCTCCTGTCTATAATTGTCAGACGTATAGTAATTTCCCACATTCTGGTAAACCGTGGAACGTCCCTCTGCCGCACATCCCGGCGCTATATATCCCGGAACCATACAATTTAGTCCGGCGTCGTCCCCGGTGGCCGCATAAATACCGTAGCTGGAGACCTGATAAGTAGCAGCAACATCCGCAAAAGATCCGGGGGATACCTTTACATACACCCATTTTTTCGACAGTTCTGCCACGGTAGCCCAATTTTCATCCCTGGGTCCGTATTCCGCATAGACCACTCTGGCCTGATTTTCTCCATCCAGAGGACCGGTAGAATGCCGGCCTTTACTGTCGATGTCTCCCAGGGAGAGCATCCAGATCTGACTGCTCTCCTCCGCAAATACCATGGGAATATCGATACCGGATCCATCAGCGAAAATATAATGTACGTTTGCCACAGAACCTTCGCCGGGTCTTGTGGAATCCTTTTGGAAAAATAAATACTGCCTCCCGGCTTCATAGAGCAGTTCCGTCATTTCCCCGCTGCCACTCTGCAGATTCAGCAACGTTTCCGCAGCCTTCACCGGATCCTTGTAGGTCTCATGGGCAACGGCATCTCCGTCTAAAATCCGCTGATGCAGTTTCCGCGCCGCGACACCATCGTAGCCAAGATACTGGATGCCGTCCTGTCCGGCAAAAGACCGGGTATCCTCCAAGGCAGACACATCAAACAGGCCACTGAACTCTTCCCTGCTGTGGATACCCTGCTCAAATACCGTCAGCCATTCCGTTTTGGCAGCCTCATAGTCCACTTCACCCGCCGTTAAATCCCCTTCCGCTGTTTCATCCGACGTTCCTGTCATGTCTGTCGCATCCGCCCCAGTCTCCGTATCATTATCCGCATTTACTGCATCTGTTCCACCGCCAGGGTTGCTACACAGGCATACCACCAATATCACAAGCACCGCCACCGCACCAACCAGCATCCAGAACGGCGGCTTGCGGTAGTCCAACACGTGCCGGATACGATTCTTCACATGATCTTCTCCAAAAGAAAGCAGTGCGCAGATGGAACCGCCCCGATAGCGTTTCCATTCCCCACCGGAAGCCTCTTCCAACAATGTATAGGAATAAATTTTCTTGCTCTCTTCACCGAGAAGCTTCATAACTTTTTCATCACAGGACATCTCGCAGTCCATATTCATCAGATAAAATGCCAGCCACACCAGCGGATTGAACCAGTGGACACAGCAAATCAGCAGAGCTACCGGTTTGAAAAGATAATCCCTGCGCTGCAAATGCACTCTCTCGTGGCACAGCACAACGTTTCTGCTCTCCGGATCCAGACCCGAAGAGAGATAGATCACCGGATAGACCAACCCCATGACGAAGGAAAGATGTCCTCCATCGATCTCGCAGATTCCCGGTTCTACCTGTCTGACACCGCTGTCAGGTCGGCGAATCCGGTTACGCATACGCAGATAGGAAAAGACATGAAAGGCTAAAAAGCCTGCCATACCAAGCAGCCATAATAAGGCAAGTCCCCGGAGCCACAAGGGGCGGGATGAAATGCCGGTGTCAACCGTACTGTCCGGATTCTGTCCGTCCACCACATCTACAGAACCTGCCGAGTTCCCTGTCATCCCGACAGACGCATTCACATTGTCATGCTGCAAATGCTCTGCATTATAGTTATAACCGCTGTTCGGTACACCCACAGTGGTACCGACGGTATCGACTGTACCGCCTCCAACGACATTACCTCCGCTTCCGTTCTGTTCAGCCGCTGCTTCTATGGAACCTGCCACGTCTCCTGCCAGACCACTGTTGTCCCGTCCATCTGTCAACTGCATGTCTGCCACCTGTGCAGGGCGCGTCTGTGTCCCTACTGTCAACAGACGCTCCGGGATCAGACTGATCCTGGTCCCCGGCAGCACCGGACAACATAACCGCACAAATACGATTCCCCACAGCAAATAGGAACACCATTTCGGGGCTTTTTTCAGTAAAAATCTGGCCAATATCACCAACAAAATACAATAGCTTCCCACCAGACTTAGCCGCCATATACTGTCAAACATACGATAGATGCCTTCCATCATAAAGTCCCTCCTGTGCTCTCTGCTTCCCTATCTGCGGAAGCTCCGCTCTCTGTCATCCCTGTTCTGTAACGCTCCGAAGCTTATTAATTTTCCGTCCCGGTAGCTTAGGCTTGCGCAATCGCCTTCCTGCAATTCGCTGTAAATTCTGTCGGAGACTTCTAATGTGATCTGCTCGCTCTCTTTTTCCAGATTTTCAAAAATGACGCTCTTGACGTTTTCCGTCTCGGTTACTCCGGAATTTACCGTACCGTTTGCCAGATATACTGGTTGGTTCACCACGGTAGCCTCTCCCTTGCTGAAGACCTTTGCACGATTCACCGTATGATATCCCCGTTGCCAGTTCCGTAAGCTCCGCACCAGAAGATTCAGAAGATATCCCATGATTACTACGGTGAACAGGACTGCCAATATGTTTTCCACCGGACTGAAACTTAACTGCTGCATCATAAGCACAACCTCCCCTTATTTCATTATTTATCTCATTTCACAGTATCATTTATGATATCCTTGTATACTTCTAACAGCCACCGGAAAAACTCCGGTGACTGTTTTTTCACACTTTACCCTGCAAAATATAAACCACTGAAATAGGCACTGTAATCCGTTCCATCCCGTAACCGAAACCACCCCTTCACGCCGTCCGTAACCTCGATGCAGATCCATTCCTGCGTTGCGTCCAGCTTCGTCATGCGTACTTTGCGTCCTTTGGGCAGCACAAAGGTCTCATCACCGTCCGGTGTACGGTAGAGCGTTATATCCTGCCGCAGCTCCACTTCCTCCCATGCACTTAATACATATTCCTCCTGTGGCACTTCCCGGAGCTTTCCGTTCGATGTTACCTGATAGATTCTCTGGATGTAATCGTTCTGCACCACAAAATAGGGTTCGGTGATAACCATCTGTCCATCCTGTATCCATGCCTTTCGCAGGTCCTGTGCGAGCCGGTCTGTTTCCACCAGTTTTCCGTCTTCATAGTGGTAGATTCGGGTCAATGGATCTGCGCTTTCGCCGTCATCATACAATGCAATCAGGAGCTGTTCCCCATCCGGGCTGAAAGCGAAGATTGAATTGCTCATATTTCCCGTGCTGTCCGGAATCTCAGCCGTCTGTCCGTCTATCTCCAACACTACATCCTGCAGGTCATAGCAATTCATCTGACCCAGTCCCAAATTTACACAAATCATATATTTCTCGAAAGAATATCCCGTTACCGGCTCAGCAGGATGCAGAGAAATCTTCTCCGGCACACCATCGCCATCCAGATCCAACTGCGCCAATGTCGCAGTTTCTGTCCGCTCCGATACATCAAATACCACACCCGGATAGGCCTGAATGTCTGCTCTTTCGATGTGCTGGCTATCCGCCCCACTAAGCGCAAACCGCATACTTATGGATGGATTACTATTGTAAATGTCATAATATCCGTCATGAACATGAAGCGTCGTGTCGCTGTTGAGCTGCAAATCCACCGGCAGAACCGTATCGGCGACAGTATGGGTACTCATGTCAAACTCCCGAAGCACCTTCGGCATCCATTCATCCGACAGAAGATGCGCCTCATCAGGATCTGTCAGATAATAGACCTTGCCGCCGCTCCATTCCGTCACATCCGGCAGATCTTTTTGCAACTGTGTATAGGCTTCTGATGTGTCATATGCGCTCCGCTCACAGGTAACGTCATACCAGCCCGTTTCCATGATGCGTGCAGCTTGAATGCAGCGAAATACACTGCCGGACGTTCTCACGGATTCACTCATGGTATAGATTCCATAATTTGAAATCTGCACATGGGGGTAATAGGCCGAATAACTGCCAGCATCCACAGGATACCAATCCATCCAGCCCCAGTAGACCGCTCTGTCCGGTTGTCGAAGTTCGTACTCCCCATAGACCCTTCTGGTACAGATATCACCGGTAAGCGGACCATATTCCAAATCCTCCGCACTGCCCGGATCTCCAAAGGACAAAAGCCACAGCTGCGTCATCTCCTCCGCCATGACCATGGGTACATCTACGGAAGATCCATCTGCAAAAGTATAATGTACATTCACCACAGAGCCTTCTCCCGGCCGGTCAGAGTCCTCCCGATAATAAGGATATTGCCGTCCTGCCGGATACAGCGTCTCGGTCACGGCTCCACTTCCATCACCCAAATGCAACAGTGACACCGCTGCCGTTACCGGATCTGTATATTTTCTATAAGTCTCGGATGCAGATTCTTCCATCAGTGCTTTGAATATCGCATACGCAGCATTCGTATTGTTTTCACGTGACAGCAGGTCATAAGCCACTTGATCCGCTGCAAAGGAATGCTTTTCTTCGATTGCTTCCACATCAAAAACAGCGGCAAAATCTTCTCTGCTATGAATCGTTACCTTTGCAAAATCTTCCGGTGTTGTGATGCTGTCCGGAAACTGCGCAATATTTCCACTCGTCTCCGCATTGCTGTCTACATCCGTTGCTACCCTTGCGCCGTTGTCTGTATCTGCACGATCCGCCGTGCCTGCCCCGTTCCCACTTCCACCGGGGTTGCTACACAGGCATACCACCAATATCACAAGCACCGCCACCGCACCAACCAGCATCCAGAACGGCGGCTTGCGGTAGTCCAACACGTGCCGGATACGATTCTTCACATGATCTTCTCCAAAAGAAAGCAGTGCGCAGATGGAACCGCCCCGATAGCGTTTCCATTCCCCACCGGAAGCCTCTTCCAACAATGTATAGGAATAAATTTTCTTGCTCTCTTCACCGAGAAGCTTCATAACTTTTTCATCACAGGACATCTCGCAGTCCATATTCATCAGATAAAATGCCAGCCACACCAGCGGATTGAACCAGTGGACACAGCAAATCAGCAGAGCTACCGGTTTGAAAAGATAATCCCTGCGCTGCAAATGCACTCTCTCGTGGCACAGCACAACGTTTCTGCTCTCCGGATCCAGACCCGAAGAGAGATAGATTACCGGATGGACCAGCCCCATGACGAAGGACAGATGTCCTCCATCGATCTCGCAGATCCCCGGTTCCACCTGTCTGACACTATTGTCAGATCTACGAATCCGATGACGCATGCGCAGATAAGAATAAGCATGATATCCCAGGAAGCCAAGCATTCCTGCCAACCATACCATGGATAATACACGGAACCACACCGGGTATGTCCATGCGCGGGCGTCAGTACCTGTTCCGGCAGATGTTCCCGAAATCACTGCATCTGTTCCACTGGCTGCCACCCCTGCAACCGTAGCTCCACTTTCTGTTCTCGCAGTTCCCAGGGAAAAATCCTGCGTGCCGTCAGCGTTCATGACAGTATTGTCATTTCCCACAGCCATCGTTTTTTCTGCCGCATGGCTGTCCGGTACTTCCTCCGCAGCGTGCTCCCGCCACAGCGCATCCCCGTTATTCTTCATAGCGTTGCCCTCGGTAAGATCACGATGATCCGCACCCGTTGTCTGCTGCCCTGACATCATCTCAGTCCCCACCGACAACAATCTCTCCGGAATCAGGCTGATTCCCGTCTCCGGCAACACCGGGCAGCACAGCCGCACGAACACGATTCCCCATAACAGATAGGAGCACCATTTTGGTGCTTTTTGCAACAAAAGTCTGGCGAGGAGCACCAGTAGCACGCAGTATCCTCCCACCAGACTTAAGTTCCAAACACCGTCAAATATTCTGTAGATATTCTCACCCATAAGCCCCTCCTGTCCTGCCCCCCGCAAGGCATAGTCGATGTTTCATAGACTCTTTGTAATTATAGTCTACATTCTACCGACCCATCTGTCAAGTAAGAAATCTGATTCTGTTGTCCCTCTTCTTCCGGATTCCAGTCACTTACTGTCAGCTCCGGCTCTTCTTCCGAGCGCAATACCTCCGCATGCATTTCAAAATCCAGCACGCAGTCTCTATGGATTTCCTCTGTCTCCCCGGTAGTCATGGAAGTGCCGGTCCCCCGGAACAAGATCACTGTCTTTCCATCTCCTATGGTCACATCCGAAGTGACATATAACGGTTTCCGATACTGTTCACTGATCCACACAAAAACCTCATTGGTTGCTTCCCAATACTGCCGCAGTTCCTCACCATACTGCTTCGCATACCCCTGTCCGATGTGGGATCTGCTGCGAATGGAGCAGATTTCCGCCCCTCTCTTTCCCGTGCTTACTTCTGCACCGCTTCCATCAGACGCTCCTGCCAGTCATAGAAAGCCTGGCCGTCCACCAGGCAGCGTTCGTCCTCACCTATCCATAATCCCTGTTCTTCCGACGCGTAGCGAAAGGTCCTTGTCTCACCGTCTGCATAGACAAACTGAAAATATCCCACACCTTCCACCATCTCTTCCGGCGGGATCGGATCTGACGTCACTTTTCCGGAAAGTTGTATAAATTCCTGCCACAGCTGCTCTACGGTATCGACATCTTCCACATAATCGTAATCCTCCGCACAGAAGCTGCAGCCAATCTTCTGAGGGCATTCCTCCGGCAAAAAAGCCGCGCAGAATGCTGTCTTTGCTTCATTCTCCAGCATTCCCGGATACCATATATCCGCTATGGCATAGGCTTCTTCCGGTGTTGCCGCCGGATATAAAACATAGCTGGCGGGATTCTCTACGGATATCATCCCTTTTTCCACATTCTGTACCGCCTGATAAATCGCTACGGTAGTCTGGGCATCCGGGGTTCCGATCCAGCCAGCCCCTCTTCCCTCCTTCAGAAATCCTCTGCTTGCTCCATAGGTAAAGAAATAATTCTGCGGTTCCTCTCCCTCTCCAACGAAAGATATCTGCCCATGGAAAGTGCTGCCGTGGATCCAGGGCAGTATCCGATAATAATAGGTTCCGTTGACGCTCACTTGTACCTCTTCCTGCTTTCCGAAAGCGTTCTCCTTCGGCATCTGTATCCCCGGCACTGTGAAATCCACCGTTTTGCGGAATTCGATGAGATTCAGCAGAAGTACCACTACCACCAATACGATTGCACTGAGAAAAATGGTTGCTTTTACGTTAATCTTCTTCATAAGCCCCTCCTTTGTTTCCCTTCTATCTATATTGACGACTTTTATACTCCGTTTGTTACAAACAGCATAACAAAATTTCACCCCTGAATCTACTTTTTTCACCCAAGCGACCGCTTTCTGTTATTTCTGGTCTTTTTATAACATAACCACTGTAAATGCACAATTGAGCAGATGGAAACTTAACAGTCTGGAACTATAAAACTGGCGGCATCGGCTTCCCGGTGTCGCCAGTTTATTGTCACTCTATTTTACGAGTGGCTCATAATAGAGCACTGTCTTCGCAGGATCTTTTCCGCTGATCTCCACGCCGTCCGCCGTCGTTCCCTGGAAGCCGTCGGATGCGCCGATATAGAGAATGCGACCGTCCGGTACGAGGACCTCGCTGTTTTGCAGAATCGAATACGCCAGTCGGTACATGGGAAGCGTGTCACTCTTCACATGTTGCACAAACTCTTCTTTTGATTTCATATTAGTAGAAAAATTCTATTCTGCCCGCAGTCCGTGCAGCATCACGGTATTCTGCCATCCGCCCGCTCCACAGGTTCCGGTATGCAGGATTCCAACACTGCCGCCCGCAGCAGCTGTTCTCGTGTCCACGGTGATTTCCGACGGATATTCCACAGACGCCGGAAGCTCCTTTTCCGTCCACAGATGCGCCCGCAGCCGTCCGTCACGAATTTCTGCCTCGATATGACACCCTGTCACGAACCCTGCCGTGTAGCAGCGTTCTCCGATTGGTGCCGCAATCCCATCCTCATAATACACCGGGAATACCGCTACGGCATTGGAGGCTTCCGGAGAGCGCAGGATCCGGAGTGCCGGTCCTGTCATCGTCCGCGCATCGAATCCGACGCACACATCCATGTATTGCCCGGCGCTGCCGAAGCCCTGTCCGGATGTCTTCGCAGGATCCAGATACACTTCCGCCCGCATTTCGCGCGCTTCCTCTGCAAAGGTATAGAATAGCTTCACACCCTGTATGGTAGGCATCAGTCCGGCGCCCACGCAGCCGTTTCCAGCAGTACGATAGCTCCAGGGAGTCTCCGGCAACTTCTGCTCCCATTTTCTCCACTCCGCAAGCGCCTCTCTGGGCGTATAGAAATCCCTCGTCCACCACTGCGGACGGATCCTGGGCTGAAGTTCCGTAGGGAAATCCGTAAAATCGGTCTGCACCCGTCCGGCATCCTCGATTCCTTCCGGTTCCAGCCTCTCGCGGGCACACAGTTCTATCGTCTCTCCACAGGCGCTGCAGTTCGTCCGTGGAGTGATCCGCACGTAGACCGCCGCTCCAATTGCTTCATTTCCCGGATGATACGCACGATTCCCCACTCCGGGGCGGCTGACGGATACGGTTCTGCGCTCACCGTCCTGCTCCAGTTCCCAGCAGATCAGGGAAGCGTCCTGTGCCCCTTCCAGCTCCAGTTCATAATGCAGGGTAAACATTCCCTTCCGACAATTAACATAAGGAGACCGTTTCCATTTCGGTGCCGGGCGGGTCGTCGGTGGGACTATAATCTCTGCCATTGCCGCCAGTCCGGTCTCTGTGCGCACGGACAGTCTGTTCTTCCCGGTACGGACATCGTTATTTTCTCCATACAACGTCAGTTCCTGCCCCTGTCTCTGCAGACGGATCCGGCTTCCATCTTCCGTAATTTCACAAGCCAGTTCCGGGTGCTCCTGCGTCTCGCCGCTGAAATATTTTACCTGGGCGGACAGGGTCTGGCTTCGATGTTCTTCGGTTAATTCTACGCTCCCCCGGCTCAACACCAGCTGTACCGGCAGATGCTCTGTCTCTGCTTCCGGCAGGTACTCCCGCTGTCCTAGCGGATTCCAGTCGTCCGTTCCCCGTAACAGATTCCGGACGTTGTATTGCGCCCCACTTTTCGCCTCTACCAGAAAAGCCCGCAGCCCCTTTTTTCCGGTGAGATCCACGGTATGTTCCGCAGGTCCTATAGGCGTATCGTTTCCATATGCATAGCACATGGTCTCCGGCTGGGGATAGCGCGTCCACTGCACCTGCAGTGCCCGGGAGGTTCCCATACTTTCCTTACGCAGATCCTCGAACCGGCAGCCGATCACATACACGCATCCCTGCCCCTTCATAAAATACTGGTCTGCGCCGCTTCTGTCCCGGTGTCCGCAGATCCGGAACAGACAGTCCAGGAACGCACTTCCCGTAGCATCCGTTGCAGAGATCGGGCATCCCCCGTAGAAATCAAAATCGCAATGCAGATATACTGCATTGCCATTCAGGGCATCATCGGTGGATTCAAAATGGCAGTTCTCGTACAAGCTTCGCTTCGCACCGCAGATGGGATAGAGATTCAGTCTGCTGATGAAACGACAGTTTTTCGCATGGAACCGGTCTCCCACCACATCACCCAGCTGTGCCTGTGTGACTGCCTTGCAGCGCTTCGGTCTGTTTTTCGATGGATCTCTTGGATACTCCAGATCCACGTTGCAATAGTTCCCGATGGTCAAATTCTCCAGGTACAATCCGTCCCCCTCAAAGTGCAGCATGGTATAATTGCCGATACAGCCGTGGGACTGCCCCTTGTTCGCCGCGATCACCACATCCTCCGGGTGCTCCGACAAACCGATCAGGGACAAATAACTGCATTTTATTTTCTGCTGATAAGGCAGGAAATCTCCCTCTGTCCCCCGGAAGATTTCCCCATCCTCCGGATCATGCAGCCAGTAGACATCCGGCGCCAGATATACCGTCATCGGGGTTCCCGGCGTTCCGTTCTGCAGTGCCCCGGAGGCAAACAGCTCCTGTAATGAGCGGAAGCACCATGCCGCTCCCGGAGCGGCACTGCCGTCTAACAGCAGATGATGTGCATCCAGTTTTTTCATAATCGCACTTTTATCTGTCATAATTTATCCTCCTCTGTCAGCCCTTGACGGAGCCAACCATCATTCCCTTGACGAAATACTTCTGTAAAAACGGATACAGCACCAGGATCGGCACCGTCGCTACTACGATCGTAGCGTATTTGATGGATTCGGCGATCAGCTCAGTGTCCGAATCTCCCATTCCCGACAATCCGCTGCTTAAGATCAGTATCTGACGGATGACTAACTGCAGCGGCTCCTTGTTGTGATCATCGAGATAGATCATGGCGCTGAACCAGGAATTCCAGTGTCCGACGCCGTAATACAGCACCAGCACTGCCATGGTCGGCTTGGTCAGCGGTACCATGATCCTGCTGAGGATCGTAAAATGGTTGGCACCGTCCAGTCTCGCGGATTCCTCCAGGCTGATATCGATGGATGCCATCGCCGTACGCATGATGATCAGATTGAATGTGCTGACCGCTCCCGGCAGCAGAATCGCCAGTCTTGTATCATACAGTCCCAGCTGCTGGATGTTCAGGAACTGGGGGATCAATCCGCCCGAAAAATACATGGTGAACATGATCAACACCGTGATAACCTTTTGTCCCGGAACGTCCTTCCTGGACAGAAAATAAGCGCCCAGTACTGTCATAACAAGGTTAATCAGCGTTCCCGCCACCACATAAAATATGGTATTGGCATAACCGATCCAGATTCTGGAATCGGAAAACACTTTCTTATAAGCCTCTGTCGTAAATCCCAGCGGTTTGAATAATATCCCCGGATGTCCCATCAACAGGGATGCCTTGCTGAAAGATGCACATATCACATACCAGAATGGATAAATACATATTATCATCAGCAGGATCATAAAACAAATGTTAAATACATCAAAGATTTTCTCTCCGGCGCTGCGCCTGATTGTTCTGTGTATAGTCTTTGTCTTCATCTGCTCCTCCTTGCCCGATACCATTTACCACAGACTTGTATCGCTGACCTTCTTGCTGAAACGGTTCGCCAGGATGACCAGCAGGAAGTTCACCACCGAGTTAAATAGTCCCACCGCCGCGGAGAAGGAATATTGCCTGTCTACCAGACCCATGCGGTATACATAGGTAGAGATCACGTCTGCAGTCTCATAAATGCCTTCGTTGTACAGCAGAATAATCTTCTCATACCCGACACTCATCACCTGTCCCAGCCGCATAATCAGCATAATGATGATCGTTGGCATAATCCCCGGCAGCGTGATATGCAACATCTGCTTCCATCTGCCGGCTCCGTCGATCTGCGCTGCTTCGTACAATTCTGTGTCTACTGCGGTTAACGCCGCTAAATAGACGATAGAGCCCCAGCCTACGCCCTGCCAGATATCACTGATGACATAGATCGGCAGGAAATTTTCCGGCTGGCTGAGCAGATTTTTCCCTCCGTAGTCGAAAAATTTTACCAGAATCTGTGTGATGAAACCCTCCGGCTTCACGAATTCCCTGATCATGGAACAGATGACTACCGTAGAGATAAAATGCGGCATATATGTGATCGTCTGGGTTACACGTGCGAACTTTTTGCTCCGCAGCTCATTCATCAAAAGTGCCAGTATGATGGGTGCCGGGAAACCGAACACGATAGTTGCCAGGCTGATTTTCAGAGTGTTGCCCAATAATCTCTTAAAATAAATACTCTGGAAAAAGTTCATAAAATGCTGTAAACCAACCCAGGTACTGCCGGAGATTCCTCTCCGCGGGCTGTAATCCATAAACGCGATAATCAGTCCGTACATCGGCTTGTAATGGAACAGCAGATAATACAGCAGTACCGGGAGTACGATCAGATACAGCTCTTTCTGCTTCCACATCTTTTTCAATGTCTTCATGGCATTTTCTCCTTATCTCCTTATCTCCTGATTTGTGTCTGATTTATGCCGGATAAGACAGACGGTCGAGCTGGAAGACTCCAGTTCGACCGTCCGGGATATTATCTTTCGTTATATCGATCCAGCGCGGACTGATATATTCCGATCATATCGTTCATGCCCGTATCATTCAGCTGCTTGATATAGTTGTCCCATTCTGTATCTACATCCAGAACCTGTGTATAGAACTTCGCACTATATTCAGAGATAAAGGTATTCATCTGTGTGCTCAGTACGCTGTACTGCTTACTTTCGTCTTCTTTTAAGGTGATGGGCGGAATCAGCGTGCGCTGACTCTCATTACCGTCTGCCCAGTCGTGAAGCGCCTGTTTCTGCTCATCGGTCTCATAATACTGGAAAATATAATTTGCATCCTGTACGAAGGGTCCGCAGCCATTTGCCAGACCATTGTAAGTCATAGCAGTGGATACGCTCCAACCGTTAGGATTGTGCATAATTTCATCGGTATAGGTGGGAATACCGTCTACCATGGTATATGCCTCGCCCTCTTTGCCGTAGTTGATCATGTAATGTCCGGACTGGCTGTAGCAATAGTTCAGGAATTTCGCTGCCAGTTCAGGGTTCTTACAGTCTGCTGTGATCACTGCGGAACCGTTACTGGTGGTCGCATAATCGTAGGAACCGCCGCCGTATAATACGGTGTCACCGCTGTTCATTACCGGGAAAGATGCGGTTGCCATCTTGAAATCCGGATTATAAGCCTGTGGATCTGCTGCCACACTCTTGATCATACTTCCGAGGAAGCTTCCGCCTGCTCCTACGGTAACTGCTGCCTGGTCATTCATGATATAGCTCATGGCAGTTTTCTTATCACAGGTAAGCAGATCTGCATCCAGCAGTCCCTTCTCTACCCAGTCATTGGCTCTCTTCATAAGTTCCTTATAAGCTTCCTGGGTGTAACCGTTCTTGATCTCTCCGGTCTGATCATCCACATACATTCCTGCACGAATGCCATAGGCACTGCCCATGAATCTCATCAGATATTCCATGGACTGCACGACCATAGGCTTCTCAATGCCGTATTCCTTCAGTGCGGTCAGCGCTGCCTCCCAGTCGTCCAGGGTCTCTAGCTTACCGGTGTAGCCTGCCTTTTCCAGCAGATCGGCACGATACATGGGACCTGTGGTGCATTGCAGATACGTGTTGCCGCGGATGAACGGGAAGCAGTAATAATGTCCGTCATCATTTTTTACCTCACGGTCTACCGTAGGATTGTCCTGCAGATACTGCCACAGATCTGCTGCCGCGCCGTAAGGCTGTACATAATCATCCAGGATCGTCAGTACTCCTTCTGCCTCTGCCGCAGCGGGACCGCCCGTGTAGTTGTTGGTCCATTCCCATACGATAATATCCGGCAGGGAACCGCTGGCAATCATGGTGGAGAACTCCTCACTGGCGCTTCCCTCTGTGGGTTGGATGAACTCTACTTTAATACCGGTCATCTCCTGCCAGTTTTTCGCCCATAAGGTCTCATTGGCGGATGCTGCTGCATCACTTGCCCAGTACTCCATCCAGATGGTCAGTGTCTCACTGGTGTCCTCTACAGGATAGGAGACATAATTGCTTCTGGGAATGGTCAGCTCATCGCCTTCTTTTTTATTCAGAGAATCCAACAGTTCATAGGCAGGTGCTGCAGGCTCCTCGGTTGTTGTCTGTTCTTTTTGTGTCTCATCAGCTACACTATTTTCGGAATTGTCTGTGTTGCCACATCCGGTCAGCGTTGCTGTCATGGTAAGAAGTGCTGCCATTAAAATGCTGATTGTCTTCTTTTTCATAGATTGTCCTTCCTGAATTTGATATTCGTTTCCAGTTCAGACTGCGCAGTCTTTTGTGTACGCCTTTATCTTACCTGCCCTGTTTTGCTCCTACAAGTGACAAAAAATTGTGTCCACACAGCTTCCCACTTTTTTGGCAAGTGACAAAAATTAATGTCCATCCTTCCACTGGCTGGGTGTCATGCCCTCGCTCTGCTTAAAGCTGCGAAGCAGGGTTCTGACGCTGCCGAATCCGGACCCGGAGTGGCCGGGCTTCACCATCCGGGCGGACCGACGCACCGAAGTCC
>ENA-OPSJ01001548-OPSJ01001548.1-human-gut-metagenome-genome-assembly--contig:-NODE-1548-length-17074-cov-2.514719_pt1 | contig 17074 bp, 14 predicted proteins | sample MGYA00241801_ERZ501893 | MGnify/ENA primary metagenome ERZ501893 (study PRJEB25962, sample SAMEA2042219) | human gut metagenome | biome: human gut; feature: human-associated habitat; material: faeces...
AAGACCCGATCTCTGATATACCTGAGCTACTTCCAGCAGCTCCATGCCGCCCGCGTTGGCGTTGATGAGGTTTGATACCCATGTTACGCCGAAATCAACGGTGCCGTTGTAAACTGCGGTGGTCTCGGAGATGTCGCCGCCGCCGGAGATGATGTCCACGTCAAGGCCGACCTCGTCGTAGTAGCCCTTAGCCTTAGCAACGTAGTAGCCCATGAACTGAGCCTGCGGCAGCCACTTGAGCTGTACGGACACGGAGGTCTTTTCGGGAGCGCCGTCCGCTGCCGGGTCGTATGCGAGGTAATCCGCGCTGCGGATATCGTCCAGGGTCAGGGAAGCCAGCTTATCCTTTGCGGCGCTGTCCTCAAGAATGATGTACTGCTTTGCGAGGTCGAGGGTCTGCTGCATTGCCGCCTCGTCCATATTGCCCACGTCGGAAGCGGAAACGGTATTGCCGCTCATGTCGGTCGTTACCAGCTTAGCGACCTCGGAAGCCATATACGCCTGATGGTCTGCGGATACGGAGGAACCTGCCTCGAATACGATCTCCGCTGCCTCGTCCGGGTGCTCGCAGGCGTAAGCCCAGCCCTTCATCGAAGCGGATACGAACGCCTTTACGGTATTCGGATTAGCCTCTGCGAACGCCTTGGAGGTGAACAGGTTGTCCTCCAGCATCGCAACGCCCTCGTCGTTCATATCGATGATGCTTACGGTGTCGCCGTAGCCGTAGCCGCCGTCGTAGTCGTTCTTTACAAGACCCAGCTCGTTATAGGTCATCGCGGAAGCCAGCTTGACGCTGTCGCTGTCGAACTGGTCCATTGTGAAGTCCTGTGTGATATAGTCGGCAGGGAGTCCGTACTTTGTCAGCAGAGCCTGGATCTCGTACTCGTTGCCGAGACCCCAGTTGCCGACCATTCCCTCAGCCGCCGCGGACTTGATTATCTCCTCGTGGGTCATTGCTCCTGTGGAAGAGCCGGAGCTTTCCTCTGCCGCAGAGCTGTCTGCTGCGGAAACATCGTCTGCCTGAGCGCCTCCATCAGAACTGACGGAGGCAGTGCTTCCCGTGCTTGAAGTTCCGCCGGAACATGCTGTAAACTGCATGCATGCGAGGATAGCCGCAGCTCCTGCAAGTAAAAATCTCTTTCTTTCTGCTTTCATAGTGTGTACCTGCCTTTCTTTAATACCTTTTGTTCTATACCAAACGGAAGCGTTACGCCTTTCTCCGTTTCAGCACCAATCTTTCAAACAGCATGAGGATTATGTACATTCCTATTCCTATCGCGCATGCCGTCGCGATATACGCCCACGCGGTGGGGTACTGTCCCTTGACGATGTTCTCGCGTATCTGCCTGCCGACGCCCACCGTGTCCTCCGCGAAATACTCCGTTACCAGCGCGCCTATGACGCTCGCCGGAACGCTGACCCTCAGCGCCGTGAAAACGTACGCCAGCGAGTTCGGAAGCCGCAGCTTAGTGAAAACCACGATCTTCGGCGCCGCGTAGGAGGTCATGAGATCCTCGGAAAAGGGCTTCAGCTCGGTAAGCCCGCGGAACGCGTTGACGCTCATCGCCGCCGTGCAGGATATCGTCACAACGATTATCTTTGCGAGCGTGCTTCTGATGGAAACATCGCTGCTGACGTCGCGCGTCCAGTTGTTGATGACCGGAGCCAGAGCCACGATCGGGATCGCGTTGAACGCGGATACTATCGTAAGTCCGCCGGCGCCCCACTTGAGGAATATCGAAGCGATCACCGCGATGAGGTACCCCAGGATACTTCCCGCTACCAGTCCGCCCAGCGCGACCGTCAGGGTCATTTTGACCTGGCTGCCGATGCTGTCCTTGTTCTGCGAGATTATCTCGCCTATTCTGGTGGGGAGCGGAAGGGTTATCGTGTCAGTGCCGAGCCAGGAATGAAGCGCCTGAGTCTGCCACAGCACGAATACGATCACTCCGAAAAGAAGCGGAAGTCCCACGCTGGACATCATGCCCAGCCATTTTTTCGTTCTCATGATATCCCTCCTTAGTCACCGGACCTGTTTCGCTTGTAGGGACAGAGCAGCCTTTCAATCAGCCCCATCAGCACGAAGCTGAGTATGCCGATCACCGCGCTTATCAGCACGATATCCCAGAAAACCAGACGGGTCATGCCGCCCTTGAGCGACTGTGAGAGCATACAGCCGAGTCCGTTGCCGCCCTGGAGCGTATCCACCAGTATCGAAGCGGTTATCGCCATCGGCGCCGAGATCTTCAGCCCCGTGAAGAAATACGGAATGCACGCCGGGATAAGCGTTTTCGTGTAGAGCTGGAACTTGTTCGCAGCGTAGCTGTACATCAGCTCGTGCTTCTCCTTCTCAACAGACCTGAACCCCGCCAGCACGTTCGTTGACACCGGGTAGAAGGTCAGTATCGCCGCAATGACTATTCTCGCGGAATTGATGTCGCCGGTTATCGAAAGGATTATCGGAGCCATTCCCAGAATAGGTATCATCTGAATTATCATCAGATACGGGAACGCTATCTTCTCGACCACCTTCGAGAGGTTCATCAGCAGCGCCAGTATGTAGCCCGCCGCGATTCCTGCCAGGAAGCCTATCCCCGCCCGGGAGAGCGTCTCGCCGCACGCCGTGCCGATAAGCTCTATCATCGTCATCTTGCCAGTGACCTTCTTGTCGCTGAAAAACGAGCCGATTATCTCGTAAAGGTGCGGCAGAACGTTCACCGGGGTGCGCTTTGTCGCCGCCACGATACAGGCGAATATCTCCCAGACGGCCACTATGCCGAGTATCCAGACCAGCGTCACCATGTGTTTTGAATGTACGAAGCGCTTCAGTGCCGGAAGCGGACTCCTGCGCACTGTTTTTGCGTTTGTCATGCCGTTCCCTCCTCAGACGCCCTCGAAGCTGCCGCGCACCTTGGCGACCAGCTCGGTGAATTCCTGCGTGTCCGTCATATCCAGCGTGCGGGGTCTCGGCAGGTCGATGTCGACCACTGCGGAGAGCCGCCCGGGGTGCGGTGAGAGCACGCATACGCGGTCGGAAAGGAACACGCTCTCGGAGATGTTGTGCGTTACGAAAATTACGGTCTTGTTCGTCTTGCGCCAGATTTTCAGCAGGTCGATGTGGAGCTTCTCGCGGGTGAACTCGTCAAGCGCTGAGAACGGCTCGTCCATCAGCAGTATCTCCGGGCGTATCGCCAGCGCCCTCGCAATTCCGACCCTCTGCTGCATGCCGCCGGAAAGCTGGTTCGGATAGTGGTTCGCGAAGTTCGTAAGCCCTACCATCTCGAGCATTCCGTCTGCGATGTCCTCGCGCTCGCCCTTCGGGACGTGCATTATCTCCAGCGGGAGCATCACGTTCCTGCGGACCGTCCGCCAATCGTAGAGCACCGGGCTCTGGAATACGATTCCGTATCGCTGAGCCAGCCTCGCCTCCCGGGGAGTTACTCCGCCGACCGTGATCGTTCCGGAAGTCGGGTGGAGCAGGTCCGCGATTATTCTGAGGAGCGTCGTCTTGCCGCAGCCCGAGGGACCGAGCAGCGAGATGAACTCGCCCTTCTTGATGTCCAGCGTCACGTTGGTGAGCGCCGTGACATCGTTTCCGCCCTGATCCTTGTACACCATGCCGATGCTGTCCAGCATGATCTCTGTTTTCTCGTTTGCCATATCGATCACTCCTTAAAATAAAAATCAGGGCATTAGCGACATCTGCGGCGCCATTGCCCTGATCCTTTGATCTCTTTAATTTTGCAGGATTCGAAGATTTGTTATTCATTTCTTCGTTCCCTTGGTTTATGATACAAGTATACAGCATAATTTCTCCGTTGTCAATGTGCCGGAGAACATTTAGGAGATTTCCACAACAAAAAATATGCATTCATGGTTGAAATATAGGGAAAACATACACACTGATGCGAATTGTGCTGCCGCATAACCACGCAGCTTGTGCGCAGGCACAACAAAAACGCTGCCGGAATATCTGTCCGGAGCCTCCATGCTCTGACCCTCCCGTGCAGGAATGCCCCGCCGGAAATTTCACCCCGTGCGCCAGGACGTTCAGCCGGAACCGCCCGAGCCAAAAACGAATTTTCGACTTATAAATTATTCATTATGCGCAGAAAAGCTCCGGACAGCCGAAGCCGCCCGGAGCATTGTTATTCAGTTAAAACCTGCGGGACCGGATATCAGTCCTGATCCGCCTTGAGGACTGCGTTGAGCATTACGGTAGCGCCCTCGGTGCAGTGCTCCACGGAGCTGAACTCCTTCTCGCAGTGAGAGAGGCCGTCCTTGCTCTGAACGAACACCATCGTTGTGGGTATCATGTAAGCGCAGAACTGAGCGTCGTGACCAGCGCCGGAGTGGATATACTGATGCTTGATGCCGGTCTCCTCGGCGGCAGCCTTGACGTAGCTTACGAGCTTCTTATCATAATAAACGGTGTCGCGGTTCCATGCCTTGACTGCCTCGCAGGTACAGCCGGCCCAGGTCTTTTCGGCACAGCTTCTGACGATCTCCAGCACCTTTTCAAGCACCTTCGGATCCTCGTGGCGTGCGTCGAACGAAAAGTCGAAGAAATCCGGAACGCAGGTGTGCACGCAGGGGTGACATACGACCTCGCCGGTGGTGTAAACCAGATCGGAATATCCCAGCTTGTCTATCTCCTCGTGGAGGTAGCACAGCGCCTGCGAAGCCGCCAGGAATGCGTCCCTGCGCTTCGGCATGGGGAACGTTCCTGCATGGGTGGTCTGACCGTAGAACTTAAGGCGGTAGTTGAACATTCCGAGCACGCAGTCGACAACGCCGATATCGTTTCCGGCGTCCTCGAGGATAGGACCCTGCTCGATGTGGGTCTCGAACATATACATGTACTTCTCAGGAGAGATACGATACTTCCTGTCGCCCTTGAATCCGGACTTCTCCAGCGCCTCGCCGAACGTAGACTTGTTGTCGAGAATGCTCTTTGAAGCCATCATGTCCTCAAACCTGAACTTGCTGCGGATATCCTCCGGCAGGTAGTCGTAGCAGATAATGCCGGAGCACATCATTGCCGGCGGATACAGCGAGCCTTCCTCGTTTGTCCAGATCATCGCGGTCAGCGGGTGCTTGTGCGGTATCTTCTTTTCAGCGACTGTCTCGAGCACCTCCATCGCGCTCATCACGCCGAGGATACCGTCATAGTTGCCGCCGTTCTTTACGCTGTCCACGTGGGAGCCCATTACGATGCGCTTTGCGTCAGGGTCGGAGCCGGGGAGCGTCGCATACATGCACGCAACGTCGTCCACTTCGATGGCCGCGCCGATCGCCTCCATTCTGCGGCGGAACTCGTTTCTTGCCTGGATAGCTTCCGGCGAGAGGGAGTACCTGGTGATACCGCCGTGGCCTGCGTCGCCGAATTTGCTGAAAGTTTCGATCTTGTCCTTCATTCTGTCATAGCTGCATGTGTACATAAAAACTCTCCTTTGCTTCTGTATTTCTGTCTGATAAAAAACAAACGGCGCCTGAACCCGTAAGGGCTTCAAGCGCCGTTGCTTTATGTACTGATTATAGCGTGTTATTTGTGCTGTGTCAACCTTTTTTGCGAAATTAGCTCAAAAAACGCCTTTTTTGTGCCTCTGGCACAGTGGCTGACTATGCTGCGGCACACCATTTAATTCCAAAGAGAGGCGTAAATGTCAAGAATATCCTGCTTGGCGACCTCCCTGATGGTATTGGCGGGGCTTCCGCTGGCGAGGGCGTCGTCAGCCATCTTGTCCATTGCGGCGAAGAATTCCCCGCGGTCTATGCCGTACTCCGCGAGCGTGGGTATCTCCACCGCCACGCACAGCTTCTCAAGCGCCGCGAGGAAGTCCTGCGCGGCGGCGCTGTCGTCAGCGCTGCCGGATACGCCGACCGCCCGGGCAGCCTCTGCGAACTTCCCGGGAGCGCCCTGCGCCGCAAATCCCAGGCACTTTATATCCAGCATAGCGTTGGATATCCCGTGCGGAACATGGAACAGCGCTCCGATGGGGCGGCTCATTCCATGTACGATGGTGACGGAGGCGTTGTTGATACATACCCCCGCCTCGTATGCCGCAATGAGCATCTGTTCCCGGGCGGTTTCGTTTTCCGGCTCGCTGTACGCCGTGGGGAGGTTCGCGAAAATCCGCTTCAGCGCGGACAGCGCAAAGGTGTCGGTGATGGGATTCGCCTTCCTGGAGGTGTAGCTCTCGATGGCGTGGGTGAGGGCGTCCATGCCGGTGGCGGCGGTCACTGACTTCGGCGCGGACAGCGTGTAGGAATAGTCCAGCACGGCGAGATCCGGGAGCAGTTTGTCGCCCTTCAGCAGCATTTTGATATCTTTTTCGGTGTCGGTGATTATCGTGAACTTCGTAGCCTCGGAGCCTGTCCCTGCCGTGGTCGGGATAAGCACCATCGGCGGGAATTCTCCGTCGATCTCTTTTCCCATGTAGTCCGCGATGTTCCCGCCCAGCGCCGACATCGCGTCTATAGCCTTCGCGCTGTCAAGGGCGCTTCCGCCGCCGATGCCGATGACGTGGTCGCAGGAATTCTCATGATACGCCGCGACTCCCGCGTTTATCATTTCAACGGTAGGCTCGCCGGTTATGCCGTCGAAAACAACTCCCCCCGGCGCGTATTTCAGAAGCTCCGCCGCCGCCTGCGACTTCGCGGTATGTTTTCCGGTGACGATAAGCGGCTTCTTTCCGTATTTCTCAAGCCCTGCGCGGGATAAAGCGCCCTTGCCTGCGATGGTCTTTCCGGGCAGCACGATCTGAAAATCCATGATGATTCCTCCTTGTTGTTCTGCACATATGTTTATTGCGGGTTTCCCCCTGCAACAATAACATACCACAAATCCCCGGGAATTTCAAGCCCTTTCCGGAAAACAGCCGCCAAAACGCGCCGTTAAGCCGATTGCGGCGATTGTTCCCCGGCACGGAACGCTCCGTGCTGGAGATCTCCGCCGTGCGCCCCGGAGTCTCTCACTGCCGCGCCGCGCCGCGCTTCACGGAGGAATTCCGCGCATGCGGCGCAAATATGCGGAGTTACGCCGCACCTGTTTTTTCATGCTCCGGCACAGTGCGCGCTTGACAATTCCCGCCTAAAGTGATATGATATCCTGGCGGGTAAAGGCAACGGTGCCTCCGCCGCGCTGGAAAACAATAATTCAATGATAATGATAATGATAATGATAAGGAAATAAAATGAATACAAAGACGTGTTCTATACAAATGACAACAGGCTCGCTGTGGAAGAACATACTTCTGTTCAGCCTGCCGCTTATGATGACCCAGGTTCTGGAGGTGCTCTTTAACCTCAGCGACGTAGCGATAGCCGGGAAATTCGCGGACTACATAGCCCTCGGCGCGGTAGGCTCCACTACCCTGCTGGTGTCGCTCTTCACCGGATTCCTCATCGGAATGGGCGCGGGCGTTAACGTCCGGGCGGCGCACAGACTGGGCGCAGGCGACGACGAGGGCGTCAGAATGACGGTGCACTCCTCGCTGCTGGTGTGCGGGATAATCGGGGTTATAGTCTGCCTGGTGTGCCTGTTCCTGGCGGAGCCTATGCTGACCCTCCTCAAGACGAAATCCGAGCTTATAACCGAGGCAGTGACCTACCTGCGGATATACTCCCTGGGAATGCCGGCGATGGCGGTGTACAACTTCGGCAGCGGAATACTCAGCGCCTGCGGCGAGACCAAGCGCCCGCTGATATACCTCTCGATAGCCGGAGCGCTCAATGTTGCGCTGAACCTTTTCTTCGTCATCTGCTGCGGAATGGCGGCTTCCGGAGTCGCGGCGGCGAGCGTTATCTCGCAGTACCTTTCGGCGGGGCTGATAGTGGTACACCTCGTGCGCCGCAGGGACTGCTGCGCGCTCAGACCCTCCCGGAAGTACATCAGCCGTAAGGCGTGCGCCGACGTGCTCATGCTGGGAATTCCGGCGGGTATACAGAACGCGGTTTTCGCTGTGGCGAACCTGTTCGTACAGACCGGCGTGAACCACTTCGACGCGATAACGGTTTCCGGAAACTCTGCGGCAGCCAACGCGGACGCGATAATATTCAACGTCCAGGCGGCGATACACACCGCCTGCGCCAGCTTCATAAGCCGCAACCGCGGCGCCGGGAACCACTCCCGAATGATGAAGAGCTACGCCGTGAGCCTTACCTACTCCTTCGCGGCGGGCGCGATACTCGGCGGACTGCTCATGCTGTTCGGGCGGGGGTTCCTGTCGCTGTTCGCGAACGACGCGGAGGTAATAAACGCCGGAATGGAGCGGCTCTACATAATGGGCTGGAGCTACCCCATCGCCGCCTTCATGGACTGCACCATAGCCGCCGCCCGCGGGATAGGCAGGACAGTAGTCCCGACCATCATGGTGATAATGGGCTCCTGCGTATTCCGGGTGGTGTGGGTGTACACTATATTCGCGCACTTCCAGACGATAACGTCGCTGTACCTGCTGTACAGCTTCTCATGGGCGATAACCGCCGTGGCGGAGATAGCGTACTTCCTGCCCGCGAGCCGGAAATGCAGGTTCGCGGAAGATAAGCCGGCGCTCGGAAAATCTGCATGATTCCGTCAACAAACGGCGCCGGCTGTCGAAATAAACTATTGGTCGCCTCTAAAACCACATCTGTACTGTGTTGACGAAGAACGGCATTGAATACACTCCGATAATCAGCACGACAACGGCAATTATCAATTTCAGCATGGCGTTTTTATCGGTTTTTAGAGGTTCCCATAATAAACTGATTTGATTATAACACAAACTCACATGGATTTCAAGCATGCCGTTTTTACTAGTCGTTCGCATTTTTTGTCGAAACTGCATGAATAATTCCACGGAAAAGACAGACAATACCACCACAGGCAGAAATGCTGTTATTTTTAAACAACGGAGGAATTTATATATGAAAGCTACCGGAATCGTCCGCCGTATCGACGACCTCGGACGTATCGTTATTCCCAAGGAGATCAGAAGAACCATGCGTATCCGCGAGGGCGACCCCCTAGAGATCTACACCAGCCCCGACGGGGAGGTCATTTTCAAGAAGTACTCCCCGGTCGGGGAGATATCCTGCACGGCGTCGCAGTACGCCGACGTGCTGTCGAAGGTGGGCGGCTGTCCCGCCGTTATCTGCGACCGCGACCACGTTATCGCCGTGTCCGGAATGGCGAAAAAGGAGGTCATTGAGCGCCGGGTTTCCGGCTCCCTGGAGGACCTCATCGAGCAGCGCAAGAGCCACGTTTACCGCTCCCGCGAGGATCAGCGGCTCAACCCCATCGAGGGTATCGACCGCTACGCGATAGCCGCCGCGCCTATACTCTCGCAGGGCGACGTCAACGGAGCCGTTATCATGCTCTCCGGCGACGACAACGAATTCGCAACGAACGAGCAGAGCGCGCTCGTCCAGGCTGCCGCAATGTACTTCGGCAAGCAGATGGAGGAATAAAAATACGGGAGGGTCAGCGCCCTCCCGCTTTTATTTCCTTTTCAGAATCTCGGCTTCGTAGAATACCCTCTCTACGATGTATTCGCGCCCGGGATATTCCGCTATCTCATAGAAATCAAAATCTCCGTCCGCCGAACGGCATATCAGCGTGTAGGTCTCCTTGTACGGTACTATCTCCCTGTAGTCGGCGTAGACATACTCCGCGCCGTTTATTTCCCAGCCGTTGGGGATTCGCTTCGCAGTTTTAAGGCTCTCGTACCACAGATGTACGCATACCGCAGCAATACACACCGCCGCTACAAGTACGCCCGATATCAGCAGCGCCTTTTTGCGCCTCGTCATGACATCACACCGCATATCGGCAGAAGCCCGTCAAGCGTCGTTATCGTGTAATCCTGCCCGACTTCCAGCCCCCTACCCTTCCGGTCGATGAGCACCGAACGGCAGCCCACATTCTGCGCCGTTTTGATGTCCTTCGGCTCGTCGCCCACAAATATGAACTGCTTCTCGTCAGCCTGGAAATGCTCCGCTATCTGGTGCACTCCCTCCGGATTCGGCTTGCGGAACCCGCAGCTCTGCGATGATACATACATGTCAAAATACGGCATAAGCTCCGGGAAGTAGCTCTTGTGGAGCTTATCCGGCATTCCCGTAGCTACGTCGGTCAGCGTGGCGATTTTCCAGCCCGCCGAGCGCAGCTTACGGAGCACTGGGATAGTCTCAGGATAAATCAGCGGGGTCAGATTCATGTTCTCAAAAAACGCGCTTATGACCTCCTCCAGCGAATACGGGAAATCCCACCCCGCTGCTGCGTCGCCGAATATCTGCTCCGGCGCGTAGTCCCTCTCGCGGTACTTCACCCGCGGATTGTACTGCTTCAGCACCTCGATGGAGGCTTCAAGCTGCTCGTCGGTCAGCGGCAGACCCAGCTTCTCCCGGACATGCCGGAATGCGCTGTCGTAGTAGTCTATCCACACATTCGGCATGTTGACATACTCCATCAGCGTTCCGCCGATGTCAAATACTATCACGTTCATTCTACGCCCTCCATGAATCGTCGTCCGCTTCCCGCGCGGGAATCTCCGGAGCCGCTCCCTCCTCGAAAAGCACATCGAAGAAGCGCTCCTTCGACTCCACAAAGCACGCGCTGTCCTCGCTGTAGATAACTATGATCTCCGTGCCCTCCGGAAGCTCCCTGCCGTTCGCCGAGACCGCCCGGAAATAATAGGGCTTCCCGCCGCGGGTCACTTTTATCTCGCCGTACATATCCGGGGATATCTCCTCGGTCACTACCCCGTCCATGTTCTCAAGCTCCTTTTCGGAAGGTTCGCCCTGCTTGTGGAGCTTCAGGTACATCGGCGAAAACACCGTGCTCAGCAGAAAATTGAACGCCAGTCCTCCAGCCGCCGCCAGCGGAAGCCCCAGCCAGCTCACAGCCCCGGCGCAGTCCAGCAGAAGCCCTATAAGCGACGTCACGAATACGAACACGATCAGCCGCAGCAGGTTCTTCGGAAATACCGTCTGCCATTCCGCGCGGCTTTTAGTGTGTTCGAAAAGCTCCCCGGCGTTCGGGAAAAGCGGCCTTCCAAACAGCAGATGCACCGCAAGCTGCAACAGCAGGTACCCTCCGGAAAGCCCCAGAAGTATAATGTAGAACGTCCTCACGGCGCCACCTCCCGATACAGAAAATCCGCAGCCGAATGACTGCGGACTTCGTTTACATCAGCGTAAAATCAAAGGTTTCCTACCAGGTCGCGGGTATCGCGGGCGATAAGAAGCTCCTCATTAGTGGGAACGACCCAGACCTCGACCTTGCTGTCGGGAGCGGAGATCTTCTGCAGCTTGCCTCTCAGACCGTGGTTAACGGAATCGTCGAGTTTGATGCCGAGGTACTCCATGTTGTGGCATACATCGGCGCGTACGTCGTCGGAGTTCTCACCGATGCCGCCGGTGAAGATAACAGCGTCAAGTCCGTTCATGACAGCAGCATAGGAGCCGATGAACTTCTTGATCTCATAGCGGAGCATTTCGCCTGCGAGCTGAGCCTTGTGGTCGCCGTGCTCCGCCGCGCTTGTGATATCGCGGTTATCGCTGGAGATACCGGAAATTCCGAGGAAGCCGGACTTCTTGTTCATGTAGTCGCTCATCTCGTTGGGAGTAAGACCCAGCTTATTTGCAACGAAGGTTACAGCGGAGGGGTCTACGCTGCCGCAGCGTGTTCCCATGATAACGCCGTCCAGAGGAGTGAAGCCCATGGAAGTGTCAATGGACTTGCCGCCCTCGATGGCGGTGATGGAGGAGCCGTTGCCGAGGTGGCAGGATACGATCTTGAGATCCTTGATATCCTTGCCCATAGCGTCAGCGAGAGCCTGGCTTACAAATCTGTGAGATGTGCCGTGGAAGCCGTACTTTCTTACGTGCAGCTTCTCGTAGCACTCGTAGGGAAGACCGTACATGAACGCCTTCTCCGGCATGGTGGAATGGAACGCGGTATCGAATACGACTACCTGCGGAGTCGTAGCCGGAATTACCTTCTTGCATGCTCTCAGGGCGAGCGCGTGGGGGTGGTTATGTACCGGTGCGAGCTCTGCGAGGTCGTCTATCTGCTGGATAACTTCGTCTGTAACGAGGGTGGTCTTGCTGAAGACCTCAGCGCCCTGTACTATTCTGTGGCCTACGGCGGAGATCTCGCTCATGCTGTCGATGACCTTGCCCTCGCCGGTGGTGAGTACCTCAACGAGCTTCTCGAACGCCTCGGTGTGGGTCGGGAACTTGCAGTCAGCCTCGACTGTCCTGCCGTCGAACGTGGTGTGCTTGATATGACCGTCGATACCGATACGGTCGCAGTTGCCCTTTGCAATAACGCTCTCGTCCTCCATATTGATAAGCTGGTACTTCAGCGAGGAGCTGCCGGCATTGATTACAAGAATCTTCATGTTAATAAATCCTTTCAGGTGAAATAAAAAATCACAAAATCAGAGAATAACAGAGATTTTGCTCATACAACAGTAATATTGTAGTACTTTCCGGCGAAAAAATCAAGTCTTTTTTGAAAAATTATTGATTTATAGCGTGTTTTGGTGTAAAATATTAAGAAGAACAGCCACGATCCGGAAAGGGGGCACTTTTATGAAAACAGCCGCAGTTATCTGCGAATATAATCCGTTCCACTACGGACACAGGCACCAGCTCGAACAGACCCGCGCACTCGGCGCGACCCACATCGTCGCCGTGATGAGCGGGGATTTCACCCAGCGCGGCGACCTAGCAGTCACCGATAAGTTCGCCCGGGCAAAGACCGCGCTCGAAAACGGCGCCGACCTCGTGCTGGAGCTTCCCGTGAAGTACAGCCTGTGCGCCGCCGAGGGCTTCGCAAGGGGCGCGGTGGGGATAATTTCCGCGCTCGGCTGCGTCGATATGCTCAGCTTCGGCAGCGAATGCGGGAGCATTCCCGCCCTGCGAGAGGCCGCGGGAGCCGTGGAGTACGCGGTGCATTCCGACTACTTCCAGCTTCTGATGTCCGGCGGGAAAAGTTACCCCGCCGCCCTCGCGGAGGCGGTGAAGAAATTCTACACCAACGACGTATACGACGTGATATCCTCGCCAAACAACACCCTCGCCGTGGAGTACATCAAGGCGCTCGACGACATTGGCAGCGGCATCGAGCCGGTGACTGTCCGGCGCGAAGGCGCAGCCCACGACAGCGACAGCGAGCAGGAAAAATTTCTCAGCGCCTCGGCGATACGCAAAAAGATACTCGCCGGAGAGGACTACAGCGCGTACGCTCCGCTTATAGACTCCCCCGCTGCGGATATCCGCCGTCTGGAGACCGCGATACTCGCGAAGCTCCGCATGATGCGGCCGGAGGACTTCGAAGCCGTGTACGACGCGGCGCAGGGGCTTGGCGAACGGCTCTTCAAGGCGGTGCGCCGGGCGGGGAGCCTCGACGAGCTGTACTTCCTCGCCAAAACGAAGCGCTACACCCTCGCGCGGATACGCCGGGCGGTGCTGTGCGCGTTCCTCGGCGTGGACAAAAAAATGCTCCATGAGCCGGACGGATATATCCGCATTCTCGGCATGAACTCCCGCGGCAGGGAGATACTCTCGGCTGCGAAGAACTCCGGCTGCACCGTCCCGATGGACACCTCACTGCGGGCGCTGATGGACGCGTCCTTCGAAGCTCACAGACTCGGAGCGTTCCAGGCGCGCTGCAGGGACGTATGGGCGCTTGCCCTGGAAAAGCCACTCTCCTGCGGCTCCGACTTCACAGCCAAGCCAACGATACTAAGTTAAATTCGGAATGCGGAATTCGGAATTTATGTGCGCCGCTACCGCGGCGGTATTCCAATTGTATCAAATTTTGATATGTCCCGCGAAGCGGGACTCCGAAATTCTAAATTCCGAATTCATAATTCCGAATTTAAAAAAAGGGAGTGTGCATAAAATGGTAACAGCGGCTGAACTTAACTACAAGAACTTCGGCAGATGCGTTAAGCTCGACAACGGCACGGCAAGCATTATAATCACCGTGGAGGTCGGCCCGCGCATTATTTCCTACTGCCTGAACGGTCACGAAAACATGCTGCTTGAGGACGTAGGCCGGGAATTCAAGGACGATTCGCAGGAACTCCGCGATTATTTCGGCGAGGGCAGGACCTGGTACATATACGGCGGCCACAGGCTCTGGAGCAGCCCTGAAAGCTACCCGCACAGCTACGTCCCGGATAACGAGCCGGTGGAATATACAGTTTCCGGCGGCGAAATAACGCTGATTCCTCCGGCGACCCGCACCGGTCAGCAGCACAGGCTGATATACAGACTCGCGGACGAAGGCTCGGAAGTCGAGCTTTTCCACGAGATAAGGAACGTTTCCGGCGCGATAGTCACACTGGCGCCCTGGGCGCTCACCGTATGCGCGGCGGGCGCCGTGGAGATATTCCCTCAGAGCCAGGCTGACAACGGGCTGCTCTCTAACCGCAGGAACGTTTTCTGGAGCTACTCGGATATCAGCGACGACCGGTTTTTCCTGTCGAACAGATATGGCACGCTTCAGCAGGTAAAGGGAGCGCCGGAAAAATTTAAGATAGGCATAAACAACGAGGACGGCTGGGCGGCTGTGGTCAACCACGGGCAGATTTTCCTCAAGAATTTCCGCATGAATATCGACGGGAATTACCCGGACTACGGCTGCAACTTCGAGACCTTCACGAACGGGATCTTCCTCGAATGCGAGAGCCTCGGCGAGCTAAAGACCCTGAAAAACGGCGAATCCGCCAGCATTACAGAGTACTGGTCGCTGATACCATGCAGCGAAGGCTTCGACAGGAAAAGCAACGACAGCATAGACGCATTCGTGAAGAAATACGACCTGCGTAATCATCACGCATAACGGAGGACACATGAGCCTTTACGACGAGCTTCGCCGGAAGCACGGCAGCTTTATTTACCACAGCTATGAATTCACGGAGCAGGACGGCTCCACGCTGCTCCGGTTCCACTTTTCAATTGACGAATACCACTTTTACCCCGGGTGGACTTTTCCCGAGGAATTCAGCGGACTGACCTTCGACCGTGAGCTTGCAGACCGTGTCGCGTTCTCCCTGGGAATGGCGGAACTCGTTTCCTACTGGAAGTGCGCCTGCCCTCCAGTGGTGGAGATACGCTGCGGCGGGCTTTCCGAAGAACAGAAGCTCTGGTGGAAAAAGCTCTACTTCAACGGGCTTGGGGAGTTCTTCTACCGCAACGGGATAACTCCCGGCTTTGACAGCTTCATGACGATAAACGCACCGGAGCCTTCGGAGCTTCCCACACGGACGAACGGACTTTCCGGCTTCATGGTTCCCATCGGCGGCGGCAAGGACAGCGTCGTCACGCTGGAATTACTGCGGAAAGCCGGAGTGGACATATCCGCATATATCATCAATCCCCGGGGTGCGACCCTCGGCTGCGCGGAAGCGGCGGGAATTCCGGAAAGCCGCGTTATCGCTCCGAAGCGCGCCATCGACAAACAGCTCCTGGAGCTGAACAAAATGGGTTATCTCAACGGACACACGCCGTTTTCCGCTGTGGTGGCGTTCTCTGCGGAGCTTTGCGCCTGCGTTCACGGGCTGAAGTACATCGCGCTATCCAACGAGAGCAGCGCGAACGAATCCTACGTCGATGGCACACAGATAAACCACCAGTACAGCAAGTCCACCGAGTTCGAGCGGGACTTCCGGGAGTACTGCGAAAAGTGGTTCGGCGGGTATTCCCGCTGCCCGGAATATTTCAGCCTGCTCCGCCCCTGGAGCGAGTGGCAGATAGCCCGGGAATTCGTGAAGTACCCGCAGTATTTCGGAATCTTTCAGAGCTGCAACCTTGGCAGCAAAACAAACTCCTGGTGCTGTAACTGCGCAAAGTGCCTGTACGTCTATATCCTGCTGGCGGCGTTCCTCGACGACGATGTGCTGACCGGGATTTTCGGCTGCAACATGCTCGAAAAGCAGGAGCTTTCCGATATGCTGGACGGTCTGGTGCTTGACGGCGAGGATAAGCCCTTCGAATGCGTCGGCACCAAGGACGAGGTGCGGCTCTCGCTCGAAATGGCGTGGGAGCGCCGGAAGTCAGATCCGCCCGCACTGCTGAAGCGCTGGCGCAGTCTGTTCCCGGAATACGCGCCGGTATCCCTTGAAAACTACTTCGACCGGGACAATTTCGTGCCGGAGGAGTTCAAATATCTGCTCGGAGAAATGCAATGAACATCAATGAATTACGCCCCCTTTTTGAGGGAAAACGCTGCGCCATACTGGGCTACGGCAGGGAAGGCAGAGTGTGGCTCTCGCTGCTGAACAGGCTCGGCTGCTGTTCTGAGATAGCAGTCGCGGACATGAAGCCGCAGGACATACCGGGAGTCACCGGGATATACGGCGAGGACTGCCTCGACCGTGCAAAGGGCTACGACCTGCTCCTGCAAAGCCCAGGCGTCATCATCAAGGATAAGCTGACCGACGAGGAAAAATCCCGGATACTCACCCAGACCGAGGTGCTGCTCCGGCTGCGCCCGTGTAAAATCATCGGCATAACCGGCACAAAGGGGAAGTCCACGACCTCCTCGCTGACCTATCACTTCCTCAGCGCCTGCGGGTTCAAAACCATGCTGATAGGCAACATCGGAGTTCCGCCGCTGGAGCGCTTCGAGGAAATGACCCCGGACGCCGTTGCGGTCTGCGAGATGAGCTGCCATCAGCTCGAGTTCGTGCATCACTCCCCGGAGATAGCCGTGCTGCTGAACATCTTCCCGGAACATCTCGACCACTACGTGAGCCTCGAAGCGTACGCCGAAGCCAAGCGGAACATCTATAAATTCCAGCAGGCAGGCGACGTTTCGATACTCAACGTAGACCTGATACCGGACGACATCTGCACCAACGCGGAATGCAGCAACGCGCCCAACTGCAGCAGCTCCGGCTACCGGAAGTCCAGGCTGATAACCATCGGCTGCGAGCGCCCGGCTATGGCGTTCGCGGAGAACGGCGCGATATTCCTCCCCGACCGTGAGATACCCGCCGGCGAGGTACGCACCCAGCTCTGCGGAAAGCACAACGTCTACAACATCACTGCGGCGCTCATGGCTGCAACCGCC